>BNJU01005125.1_pt1 | contig 49514 bp, 85 predicted proteins | sample 8539281 | NCBI WGS metagenome assembly BNJU01 (sample SAMD00202456, study PRJDB9452) | human saliva metagenome | isolation source: human saliva | place: Japan | reverse complement strand
AAAAAAATATAGCTATTGAAAATAAAAAAACAGAAATTAATAATACTGATAAGAAAAAATTAATGAATTAAATTCAGAGATAGATAGTATAAAGATGCTACTGATGAAAAATATCAGTAAAGCTGAAAAGAAAGTTGATTCAACTTCAGAAGATTTAAAAAAATAAAAAAATAGCGAATTAGTAAAAAAACTAAAGCTGAAAAAAGAAGAAAGAGAATCTGATTTAGTATTAGTGAAAAAAAGATGTTGCAGATAAAAACTAAAAGATTTAGAATCTAAAACAAGCAAAAGCTAAAGAAATTAAAGATGAAATTGACGGAACTGAAAAAATGTTACTAAGAAATTAGAAGCAGAAAAAGTTAAAAACAGTGAAGTGAAAAAGAACTAGAAACAGAAAAATCTAATAAAGTAGTAGCTGAAAAAGAATTAGAAAAAGCTAAAGAGTTCGACGCTAAACTTGCAGATAATACTAAGAAAGCTGAAGAAAACTTAAAAAGCTAAAAATGAAGAATTAAAAGCTAAAACTACAGATTTAGACAATGCTAAAAAAAGATGAAGCGACTAAAAAAAGCAGAATTAGATAACCTATTAATGCCTTATGGTAGAAATGTAAAATATAAAATTGCATTAGACCAACGCTTCGTAGATAAATTCAAAGAATACATGGGTTATACACTAAACTATGAAGAAAAAAGGTATGACTATAAAAGAAATGTTTACTAAACGTAGAGAATTGCGTGAACAATTAAAAAGCTATAGAAAAAGAAATTAACCACGAATTCCTATACAACAGATATAGTCATGAAGATGATTATGAAATCGACTTAAAAAAATATGTCTGAAGAAGAAAGACTTAAAATGTCACAATATGGTGTTTACTTATTAAACCAAATCCGTAGTCAATTTGGACTAGAGCCATTAAAAGTTAACAAAAAAATTCAATGCAATTAGCAAAAGAAATCACTGAAACAGTAATGAGAGATAACCACTCTAACCTCAAACGGTGGTCACTATATCAAAGGTATTTCTGAAGTTGCAAGAAAACATGGTTTAATCAGAGAAGGTAATTTTTATGAAAATCTTTATAATGCAAGTTCTACAACTTTCAGTGATAACAAAATGTCAAGAAACGCATTATATGAACACATTTATAATTCAGTAATGTTATTCTTCTATGAAGGGAATATTACAGGTGGTTATGGTCATGCTGAATCATTATACAAAAGCAAAAAAACACCAATGGGACTTGGTGTAGCGCACTTCGAAAACGTGGGTGATACATACAATGTTAATAGATTACCAAAAGAACTTATTGAAAAAAATATAAACAATATGTTGTATTTGATGAATTTGGAAATGTCCTAGATTTAAAACATATGCCATTTGATGTTTATGAAGAATTTGAAAAAGCTAAAAGCAAACGCACCAAAAACAAGGTGTTATCAAAATTTCTTACATTAAAGTTGAAGAAAATGTAGCTATCCCTGGATCAGTTGATGCAGAAGGTCTTCCTACTTATGATGACCCAAGTGATGAGGGAATGGAACGAGCAAAAACAAAAACTTTATCGCTAAATACTCTAACGAATCTAAAGATACAGTAGAATTACCAGCAGTACCAGATCTTGAAAGTTTCAAGAAAGCATACGCTGACGCTGTAAAAGTTCGTGAAAGTAAAGAACAACCAGTAGTAGATGCTAAAGCTAACGTAGATAGTGCAACTAAAGCATTAGATGAACTTAAAGCAACTGAAAAACAAACAGAAAAAGCAACTGCTAAAGTTCAAGAAATTGACGCTAAAAATCAACAACTTAACTACTAAAGAAGATGAACAACAAAAAGTTGTAGACCAACTAGGATTAGATAACGTTAAATACGTTGAAAAAATGACTAAATTAGCTGCTGATTTAGACGCTGCACAAAAAGATGTAGCAGAAAGTGCTAAATTATTAGATCAGTCTAAAGCCTTACAGAAAGAAACTGAAGATGAAATTAGTAAACTTAATACTAAGACTGCTAAACTAGAATCTGATGTAAAAGCAACTGAAGAAGAATTGAATAAAGTAAAAAGCTGATTTAGAAAAATTAAGAGTGGATAGAATTCAGTTAGATCAAAAATAAAGAAAAACTAGCTAAAGCTCAAGAAGAAAAAGCTAAGTTAGAAGAAGAACTAAAAACTCTTACTACTGAATTAGATTCAATTAAAAAAACAATTATTAGAGGATACTAAAGAATTGAGAGAATTCAAGGACAGTATAGATTAGAAAACTTCAAATGGGCAGTATTAGCTGATAAAAAAATACAATCAGATCCAATAGAGTTTGATTTAGAGAAATACTTAAGAGATGAAGAAGAGAAGAAAAGACAATCTGAAATAATCCCAGAAACTCCTATTAAAGAAGAAAAAACCTAATTTACCAGGAACACAAGAAGATAAGAATCCTGAAAAACCAGGTGAACTAGGAAAAGAATTAAATAAAGATCTAATCCCAGGTAAAGAACAAACTCTAGAAAAAAGACCAAAACCCAAGGAAAAAAATCCAGGAGACAAACCAGATCCGAAACCGGGTCCTGAAGATACGCCAAAACCAGGTCACAAAGTTCCAGGTTCATCAAATAACCAACTTAACTTACAACGTCCAAGAGTCAATTCAAATGGATTAAATACTCTACCTAATACAGGTGAAAGCCAAACAGGTATGGCAACTGTAGCAGGATTAGTAGCATTAGCAGTAGTCATGAGACTACGTAAAAATAAAGAAAAATAATTAAGTTAAATAATAGTTTAATTGTCTCCCTTTTTATGAGAAGGGGGAGAATTATTTTATAAATATAAGTAGAAAAGAATAAAGTTGAAAAGGAATATAAAAAAATTAAGATAATAAAACTTAAAAATAAATTAATCAAATTTTAGTATTAAATTTTTATTAAAGAAATTTTTAAGATAATGAATTCTTAGAATTCAATACATCTAATTATTTCTTATTTCTGGGCGATTTCTACTGTTATAAAATAACGAAAAATCAATCTAAAGAATTTTAGAAAAATAATTACTTTTAAAAAAATAATTCTAGTATTAAATCCAAAAGAGTGTCACTGGTGTCACTTTTGTGTAAATATAAACTATAAAATGCCAAAAAGTGACAATTTTAACACAAAACGTAAATTATGAAAAAATAATGCTATAATAATAAATGTCTATAAGAGTCCGTACTTATTATTTACTAAAACAAAGACAAAAATATCATGTTAACACTTTTTGGTTGTTTTTTTCGTTGACATAGATATACTAGGGAAAAAGAAGGTATAATTATAGAAAAGAAAGTTGAAGTTTATTAAAGATAATTTTGTTAATCTGCTATTATAAATTAATTTGAAAAAGTTGTTCAAAAAGAATTTATATTTAACAAAATTGGAGAAAAATATTATGTACCTAAATATAATTAAGTAAAAATATAATAATGATGAGAAAAGTATTAATTTTGAAGTTTATAAAACAAGGGTAATTAAACGGAGAATAATATAGGCATAAAAAAAGAGTAACTGTGTTGTGTTGTGTTGTCGGTTACTCTTTTTTTAATTTGTCTAAATTCAGAACATTTAACTTGAATGATTGGTTCTTTGTCAAATTCGGTTGATTTAGAAAATTAGGAGAAAGCTATGCTATATTAAGTAGTATAGCTTTTTCCTATTTTTCGTTTTAGTCTTATTTCTTTCTTTTTATCGAGAATATCTTGGCGCTCTTCTTTCGAATATCTAGGTTTCTTATTAGTTTCAGAAGGTATAAATAAGCTGAATACAAGTAGTATTTTAGCTTTTAAAAGTTACTAAAGATCTATAACCATAAGAAATACGTTTAATAACTTTAATTTTATTGTTAATTCCTTCTAAAGGACCATTAGATAGCCCATTGTAATACATAGTATTTTTAATTTGTCTTTTATATTTTCTAAGTGTTTTAATAGCTGTAAACATATATCTAGGTAAAAGTAGATTTATCGTTAATTAAAGCTTTTAAAAACTATCAAAAATCATCTTTTTCAAGAGCGTCTCTAAGGTCTTGGATAATCCAATAACACTTATAAAGCTGAGAATCTTGCTTAATTAGGGTAGTTGACGATATCTTGTTCAGTAGTGATGTACTTAAAGTATTTAAACTTCTGTGGGTACCATTATCTAATTCATCATAACTTGTAAGAAGATTCTTCCAATAACATTTCAATTGTCTGTATAACTCTTTATTTTTGTCTTTAATGCTATTCATAAATGATACCCTATATTTATTAAAAAGCTCTATTAACTAGTTGAACAATATGGAATCTATCGATAACTATCTTCGCATTAGGAAAAAGTTCTCTAATAATACTTTTTATAACCTGAGTTCATATCAATAACTACTGCTTTGACCTTACAACGTTCTTGATAAGAATAGTATAAGAAGTAGTCTTTAATAATTTTATTAGTTCTACCTTGAAGTATATTTTTGTATTTTATGAGTTAATGCATCTGCATACACGAAGCTCATTTTACTTATGCTATCAGAAGTGGAAGAAACCTCATCAAAGCATATATAATGAGGTAAAAGTTTTAGGTCTTTCTAAAGTTTTAGATGATCAGACTGTATTCTTAATACAGTATTAGTAGATACAGCGCAAGACTCAGCTATTTCTTTTGAAGTATTCTCTTTAGATAACCTTTTTAATAATGCCAGCTCGTAGATTTTTAGAATTATTAGAATACTTTTCTTACTTCAGTAGTTTCAGCTGTGAATGATTTACGACAACTTCTACATATAAAAACGATGTTTATTTAAGTATAAGATGGCTGGTTTATCAGAAATAGCGGGTATTTTAACCTTTACTTTTCTATAACCGTTATTAGTTATCTTACATTCTTTACAATAGGACAAAAGTTAGATGAAGCTTCCAATACTCCGTAATAAACTAGATGTTTACAACCATTTATTTCAATTTCCTCTGTTTTTATCTAAAATTTTTATATTTTTCGTCAGTTATTTGTAGCGTTATTTTAAGAGATTTGCTATAATTACACATATGAATGTAAATTTCCTTTCTTGATTTTTGCTCATACTTAAATTATAGAGGAATTTTTACATTCTTTTCTATTTTTATAAATTTAAATACGGCTGATATTTATTATCAACCGTATTTATTATAGACCCGAATGATTTAATAAAAAATGAAAGAATTAGCAGTCTTATAACATTAATTACATTATTTATGTTATAATTGTACTGAGATTTATTTAGGAGGCGGATACTTAAGTGGACGAGAAAAAAATACATGGAAAAAGTCTTCAAACAAATACGAGAAGAACGAGGCATAAAACTGAAAGATGCAAAGAGGTGATGCCATTTCAGTGAGAACTTTAATCAGATTCGAGGCTGATGAAACTAGTGTTTCTTTTAGATGTATTCGAAAAGCTACTTGTAAATATTGGTATTAAATATCATGATTATTTATCTGAATATATACCACTTGTAGGTTTCGATATATCTGAATTTTTAAGAGAAGTGAGAAATCTAGATTCGTCAGGAAGTACCACAGCTATTAGATCTTTTGGCTGTAAAAAGCTTACAAAAAGATAAAATAAGTATGAATGAAAGACTATATATCGATCAGATTATTAGTATATCTGAGTGATCTTGAGGGACCCTAAGATAATTAAAGAAAAATAGGGAAATTGTTTTAAATCATCTAAGAAGTTTAGATAGTCATAATTCTAATGAAATGTTAACATTAACTTTTTATGTTAAGAACATCTACAGCAGAAGAATTTTTCAGATGATTTTATTCGCCGTGTAATAGAGGAAAAACATGAAACCTGTTAATTCAGATAGTATATTTTCTGTTGACAGATCGGAAAGATCTCTGATATTAGTACATGGTGCTGTAGCATTGTTATCGAGAAGAGGATTTGTTGAAGAGGCTGAAGAAAGGTGTATAGAAGCTATAAATTTACTCAAGACGCATTATGCTAATGTTACTTATTTTTCAGTATCATATGAATGCTTTTTAACTACATATTAGCTCAAATTCAACTTAAGCTCAATAAACCTGAAGGAGTAGAACTTGCTAACAAATGTATACGTTATTTAGATGCACAAATTGCTTTTAAACAATCTTCTTGCTGATAATTTAACTCGGGATAGATTAGTTAAATGGTTTTATGAGAGAAATAAAACAGGTATTGATTTTGAATTCTAAAAATTATCTATTAATGATAGTGTAAATTAATTAAAAAATGTGTTTATCCAAAAATATCGAGAAACAAATGAATCTTGTGTTTTGGATTTTTATTTGTATTATTAATTAAAACGTTTTAAATTTATATGAATAATATAAGTTTAATTTTTAAGTAAAAAGCGTTATCATATAAATAAAGGTTGATAATAGTTATTAATCCTATTTAAGTTAAAAATATTATAAAAAGAGTGTAAAAATGTCAATTTTAACTAAAAGCTTGTTATATATAACTAGGAAAAGTTTTAAATCATTTGTTATATTTTTGATTTTAGTAACAATGTCATCATTAATTTTAAGTACTATTTCAATAAAAAAATCAACAGATGCTTTATCTAAAAGAAACTTTCCAGAATATAACTAGTAGTTTTTCTATGGAGATTAATAGAAAAACTAATCCAGGTACTGCAAGAGGTGCAGGTAACTTAATCGGGGAGGATATAGAAAAATAAAGAATCTTCCTGGTGTGAAAAAAATATAAAAAGAATGAATGTGAGTGCAGATCTAGTTGATTTAGAACCACTAAAACTTGCTAATCATCAACAAGAGGAGAAAAACAACAAAACAAAGACAACTTTTTCTAAAACTGTGATTGTAAGTGGAACTAATGATTCTTCATTAGACGATAGATTTTCGGCTGAGACACTTAAGTTACAAGAGGGTAGACATCTTAAAGATGATGATAAAAAAACTCTGTTTTTAATTCATGAAGGTTTTGCTAAGAAGAATAAAGTTAAAGTTGGAGATAAGATTAAATTAAAAGGTAATCCAAATGATTCTGATAATGAGAAAAAATCTGATAAAGAGGTAGAAGTTACTGTAGTTGGTATTTTTGGAGGACAAAAATAAAGGTGTAACTTCTAGTCACATGGAGCTGTATGATAATATTTTTTTATAGCAGATACTCAAACTACTAAAACTTTATACAACTATGAAGATGGAAAAGAAATATATCAAGATGCAACCTTTTTAGTTGATGGAAAAGATAAGGTAGATAGTGTAATTAACGATGCTAAGAAATTACCTATTAACTGGAAGCAATATATGCTTGTTAAAAAAGCAATCAAAACTTCCCAGCATTACAACAATCATTAGATACAATATATAGCTTAACTAATGGAGTATTTATAGCTACAATAGTATTTAGTATAGTAATTCTTTCTAATTTTATTCTTATGGATAAACAGTAGAAGAAAGGAGATTGGTGTAAGTTTAGCAATCGGGATGACAAAAAGCAAGTATTATTGGTCAATTTATTCTTGAGGTTCTACTAATTAGTATTCCAAGTTTTATAGCTTCGTATTTTGTTGGAAGTGCGATAAGTCAAAGTATGGGTAATCAAATTTTACAACAGTCAGTTAAGTCGGTAAGTAAATCTATATCTAGTCAGGCTAATGGTGTTAATCTTGGAGCAAATGCAGAAGTTGAAGGTGCGAATAAAAATTATTACAGCAATAGATGTAAGTGTAGGACTTGGCAATATGCTAACAGTAGTTGTTGTGGGAATTTTAATTATTATTGTTGCTGTAGGTATTGCTTCTAGTAGATTGGCTTATAGAAAACCAAAAGATTTATTATCGGATATTAACTAATGTAAGGAGAAACTCATGAGTATTTTTTTAATAGGGCATATCTTTATATTATTAGAAAGTTAGGAGTAGCATTTTATTTTTCATTGTTACTCTAATATCGTTGTTCTTATTGAGTGGAAGTATACTAAATACAACTGTGGGAACTATCTCTAAAAATCTATATAAAGATGTTAACTTTGGATTTACTATTGAAAGTATAGATAAATCAAATAAGGAAATAGAAAAGGATACTTTTGAAGAAAAATTAATGAAGTTGCTGGAGTAAACCAGAAGAATTATCTTTATGCTAAGTCTGTTAATGTAGTAGACAAAAAAAGTTGTTCAAGAAAAATCAAAAATATTACTATTACTGAGGAAATGAAAAAAATAAGAGTAATTTAGTGATGATGAATGGAATAACTTCTACAAAAAATAATATAGATTTTTAAAAAGTGAAGTTCTGAAACTAGAAAAGGGAAGACATATAGAAGAAAACGATCAAAATAAAAATCCTAGTTCATGAAAAAAATTTGCTTCAATAAACAATTTAAACTTAGGTGATAAGATTAAATTAGAACAAAAATGGTAAAAACTGTTGAATTTGAAGTAGTTGGAATTTTTTTCAGGGAGAAGACTAATAATTTTGAAGGATTAAGTTCAGATTTTTATAGAAAAATACTGTTTATACAGATTATAACTCTAGCCAAAAGTTATTAGACTATTCTTCTAATAACAAAGTAACATCTGTAGAGTATGGAGTTAATAATCCAACTGAGTTAGATGATATTATTAAAAATGTTGAGAGTTTGGGAATAAATAATATTTCAGTCTCAAAAATCTAACAAAAATTACGAATTGGTTACTTCTTCAGTTGAAAGTATTACAAAAACTTACGAATATGATTAGAATTGGTGGTGTTATTGTAGGAGTTGTGATTTTATCGTTAGTGCTCATGTTTTGGATAAGAGAACGATTATATGAAATTGGAGTTTTACTATCGTTAGGTATAAGTAAAATCAATTTAATTTTACAATTTGTTGTAGAAACACTAATGGTTACGATATTCGGCTTTTTATCAGCTTTTAGTGCTTGAGTTTATCTTGCTTAAATATTTAAGTAGCAATATTACGAAAGTTTCTTCAGAAGATTTACCAAAGATAATTAGTGATGAATTAACTAAAATTTTCGATTAATAGTTCGAATATCGTTGGTGTGATAATCGTTATGATAACTATTGTGATAATTTCAGTTGTAGTTGCGTTGTTACCAATATTAAAAAAACAAAAACCGAAGAAAAATTTTAACGCAAATAAATTAGAGAGGAATAAGAAATGTCGATTTTTAAATTAAAAAAATGTAGATTACTTATATGAAAATAGCAAATCTAAAGTGCTAAGTGGAATTACTTATAACTTCGAAGTAGGAAAGTTTTATGCCATAATTGGGAAATCAGGGGCTGGGTAAATCAACTTTACTATCTTTATTAGCTGGATTAGATAGTCCTTCAAATGGAGAAATAATATTTAATAATGTAAATATTGAAAAAATAGGATATAGTGAACATAGACGAAAAGATATTTCACTAGTATTTCAAAATTATAACCTAATTGATTATTTAACACCGCTAGAGAATCTAAAGCTAGTTTCGAAAAAATGTGAATAAGGATATTCTTCTAAAAACTTGGATTGGAAGAAGAGCAGATTAATCGTAATGTTATGAAACTTTCTGGAGGTCAGCAACAACGTGTAGCTATAGCGAGAGCATTAGTATCTGAAGCACCGATTATTCTTGCTGATGAACCAACAGGAAACTTAGACGAGAATACTGCACAAGAAATTATTGATATTCTTAAAAAGTTGCAGTTGAGAATAATAAATGTGTTATTGTTGTTACTCATAGTAATCAATTAGCGAATGTCGCTGATGTAGTATTAGAATTAAAAGATAAGAAGTTGAAAGTTAAATAAAAATAAAGAGGTTGACTCGATCTATTAATTGGTTTGAGTCAACCTTTTTTTATACTAAAGTTTAGTTTTTAGACAAAACAGTTTTTTTCTAGTTCGTTCATAGCTTCTTCAAAGCTGTAAACTAGTGTACCATGTTTTAAAAATACCACCAAGAACGTAATGATTCATTGCATAGCTAGGAATGTCATATTTGTTTGCTGATTTTAATCTAATATCAGAATTAATAGCTATGATTTTTGTTCAGTGCAATAGCTATTCCTAATTCTACCATAACTCCACTGTCTTCGTTAGTCACATCTGCTAAAAAAATATGTCGTAATTTTTCTACTGCGTATGTGTCCCCGTTAAAAAAATATCTTGAGGTGTTGGTAATGTTTGTTTATCTTCGTTAAAAGGTTGTTCTATTGGATTAAATACTGATAATTTATCTCCGAATCTTTCACTTAATAATTTTTCCTCTTTTAAAACGTTGAGCGATTTCCGCTTCATTAAATAGTGCTCCTGCTAAATAAAGTTTCATAGAAAAAAATCCTCCTTTGTTGTTATATAAATTATAATATATATGAGGTGTATTTTACAACTAATGTTGAAGGAAAGTGATAGTGATTATAAGTTCTACTAGTTATTTTAATCTATTTCTATTATAATAATTATAGTAGTATAGAAAAATATGTGAGGATATTGTTGATGAAAAGTGTAGTACTTTGTGAAAAAGCCGTCGGTTGCTCGTGATATTGCGAGGAATCTTGGTGCTAAAAAAATAATAAGAATGGTTGCTTAGAGGGAGATAAATATGTAGTTACATGGGCATTAGGACACTTAATTACTCTTCAAACACCGGATAAATATAAAGAATTTAATAATGTGAACTTAGAAAAATTTGCCGATGATTCCGAAATTTATGAAGACTGAGGTTATTAAGAAGACTTTTAAACAATATAAAGTAGTGGAGAATGCTCTAAATAGAAAAGATGTTAAAGAAATTATTATTGCAACTGATGCTGGACGTGAGGGAGAGTTAGTTGCGCGCTACATTATTGATAAAGCTAAATGTAATAAAAATATTAAACGTCTATGGATTTCGTCTGTAACTGATAAGGCAATTAAAGATGGATTTAAAAAAATTTAAAAGATGGAAAAAGAATATCTAGGATTATATCATTCTGGTATAGCTCGCGCTAATGCGGATTGGTTAGTTGGGATTAATGCTTCAAGAGCCTTAACACTAAAATACAATGCATCTCTAAACTGTGGTAGAGTTCAAACTCCAACTTTACAGATGGTTTTCGAACGAGAAGAAAAAAATTAAACAGTTTAAGCCGAAAGATTATTTTACATTTGAAGCACAAATTGATGGTGTTAAGTTTAGTCATGCGGTAACAGTGAGTTTAATTTAGATAGAGCAGAACAATTTATTAAGAAAAAAATATTAATAAAGATATTAAATTTAACGATGTTCAAAAAATCTAAGACTTCTTCGAGCTAAACCATTATATAATTTAACAGATATTCAACAAACAGCAAGTGCTTTATTTGGTATGCCACCGAAACAGACACTGAATATTGTTCAAAGTTTATATGAAAGACACAAAAGTCTTAACGTATCCTAGAACTGATAGTAGATATTTAACAAGTGATATGAAAAAAATACTTTAAGAGATCGTGTACAGGCTATAGGTGGAGATTTTAAAGAAATTACGACCAAGTTACTAAGAGAAAAAGACTTAAATGCTAAGAAAAATTATTAATAATGCAAAAGTAAGTGATCACCATGCGATTATACCTACAGAACAAAGACCAAATTATATGTCTATGTCTGAGATGGAGATGAAAATATATAATTTAGTGGCAAAAAGATTTTTAGAAAACTTACTACCTGACTATAAATATGAAGAAACAACTTACTCATTTACTCTAGAAAATAAGACATTTTTAGCAAAAAGGTCTAAAAAGTACTTCAGGAAGGTTATAAAGTTTTAAGTAAAGAAGAAATCCAAGATAAAGTTATTAATCTAATGAATAATAGTCTTAAACTTGAATCATTAGTTTATAATAAGAAACAAACTACTCCTCCTAGTTATTATACTGAAGGTAGTTTAATATATGCTATGGAAAAATCCATTTGAATTTGTTGATGATGAGAATGAAAGAAAAATTTTTAAGGAAACAAATGGTATCGGAACTGTTGCGACTAGGGCGGATATATTAGAAAAAAACTGTTTACTAATGATTATTTAGTATTGGATAATGGAAGAATTAAAACTACTAATAAGGCTAAACAGCTTTTTAAATTTAGTTCCGAAAAAAATCTTAAGAGTCCGTCTCTAACAGCGGTATGGGAAAAACAACTTGATAATATTGCTAGAAATAAACTTTCTAAAGATAAGTTTCTAAATGATGTTAAACAATATACAAAAATCTTGTATCGCAGAAATTAAAGATAGTGAAGATAAGTTCAAGCATGACAACATTAGTGGTAAGAAATGTGAAGAGTGCGATAGTTTTATGTTAGAAGTAGATAAAAAAAGGAACTAAAATGCTAAAAATGTTCTAATCCAAACTGTCGTAATCGCAAGGTGATTAGTCGTTTAACAAATCTTCGTTGTGATAATTGTCATAAGAAAATGACATTATTCGGAAATGGGGAAAATGCCACATATCGCTGTCAATGTGGAAATTCGTTGAAACAAAAAGAAGTCGATAAGAGAATTAAATCAAGTAAAAAAAGATAAGGCTAGCCGTGTAGATATGAAAAAATACATGAAGCAGGAAAAAAATTAGAAAAATAACGCACTAGCAGGATTAGCGGGATTAAAGCTTAAGTAAAATTATAGAGTTACATCTTGTTAAATTTATAGATTGAGTTTAATTAATGATGATGTTGAAAAAAATTTTTTTCGTATAAATATAGTGTTAAAAAGCAAGTCTGTGCTATAATGTATATTGAAAAAAATTTGTCTGAGAGGTATATAATGAAATATGTATCAGTGGCTGTAGATGGGCCAGCAGGATCTGGGAAAAAGTACGATAACAAAAATGGTAGCTGAAAAACTAGGATTTAACTATGTTGATACTGGTGCTATGTATCGTGCATTAACGTATAGTTTTCTATCTAATGATCTAAAAAGAATTGGAAGAAAAATAAAATTAAAGAATTACTTGAAGATTTAGATTTTAGAGTAGAATATGTTGATGGAGTTCAATATGTATATGTAAATGATGTGGAAGTTAGTGATAAAATACGTACTGCAGAAGTTAGTAAGTATACTTCATTATTCGCTAAATCTCCTGCAGTAAGAGAATTCCTAATTGATACTCAAAGAAATCTAGCTCATACTAATAATATTATTATGGATGGACGTGATATTGCTTCAGTTGTCCTACCTAATGCAGATGTTAAAAATATTTTTTTAACAGCATCTGTTGAAGAAAGAGCAAGAAGAAGGGTATTGGATTTTTGAACGACAAGGTCTAGAAAATGTTGATTTTGAAAAAGTTAAGGAAGATATTAAATCTAGAGATTGGCAAGATGAAAATAGAGATATTGCCCCACTAGTAAAAGTTGATTCTGCAACGTTATTAGACACGACTTCTATGACTATTGACGAAGTTGTTGATAAAAATGACTGAACTAGTGAAAGCTGTAGAAAGATAATATTAAATAGGAGTGTAGCATGTATAATTTTGTAAGAATATTATTAAGTTTATTTTATAAAACATTTTATAAAGTTACGATTGTTAATAAAGAAAAAAATAGAAAAATGCTAAAGGTGTAGTAATCTCAGGAATCACCTGAGTAATCATGATCCATTATTATTCCCAGCTTTTTCGAGAAAAATATCCGCTTCATAGCTAAAGAAGAATTGTTTAAAAATAGTTTTTTTGTTAAACAAGCTTTTAGAAGCGACAGGAGCAATTCCTATAAAAAGAGGCACATTTGATAGAACAGCGATAAATAATAGTATTAAATTACTTAAAGAAGGAGAAGTTATCAGGGATTTTTTTCCTGAGGGTACTCGTTCTCATTCAAAAAGATTTAGACCTTGGTCAATCTCATAATGGAGCGTCATTTATCGCTACGAGAGCAAAAAAACAAAAAAATTATTCCATTTGCTATTATCCCAAATAAAAATTTTAGAATTTTTTTCTAGTATTAAGATAGTAATTGGTGATGAGATAGATGTCGCTTTTTTAAAAAGAAGAAGGTAAAACTCATGACGAGATTACTGCTATATTAATGGAAAAAATTTCAGAATTGATTGCAAAAGGAGAAATAAAGTGTACGAAAAACGATTAAATTTAAATTAGAAAAGAAATTTTTTCAATCAAGCTGGTTTTTTTAGATAATAAATATGTTTATGAATGGATGAATCTTGCTAAGAAGTATTATTTAAAACGGCTTAGGTATAGATATAGATTCATTAATCAACTATAATTTATATTATGCTGATATTGATGTTAAGTATTCGATAAAGATCTAATATAAGATATAATAGTCAAGATATTTTTTTATAAAAAGCATGGATTGAAAAACATAGCGGAATTAAAACAATGTTTTCTTATGAATTTTTTGTGGATGGAGAAGTAGTTATTATCGCTTCAAGTTCTCACAATATTCTAGGAACAGATAGTGATCGAGCTATAAGAATCGATAGAAATTTACCAAAATGGGATCAAATTCTTAAAAGATGTTGTAGCAAACGAATATAAAGAGTAACTATAAATAATTAAAGGAGTTTCTTACTAATATGAAAAATTTCATATTTTTGAGAGACTCTCTTATAGTTTTAAAAACTTTACGATGAATTTATGAATGTAGATATATTAAAATATATCCTGTTTAATTGATAAATAATTGATTTTATTATATACTTTATAGTGGTTCAAAATATGTTTATTTTTTTAAAAAACATATTTAATTATTGAGAAAGAAAGGTAGATAGTATGATATATTTAGATAATTGTGCTACGACTAAACCGTATAAAGAAGCTCTAGATGCTTTTGTGGAAGTTAATACGTCTTATTATGGGAATCCAGCTAGTATCAACAAATTTGGAAAAACAACTAATAAGCTTCTTTCAGTCGCAAAGAGCTCAAGTGGCAACTATTCTTGGTGTAGGGGAAGAAAGTATCTTTTTACTTCATGTGCTACCGAGAGTAATAATATTGCATTATTAGAAGTGTTGAACACAAGAAAGATTTTGGAAATAGAATTATTGTTTCTAAGATAGAACATCCTTCAGTTTTAGAAACATTTAGAGAATTAGAAAGACGTGGTTTTATTTTAGACTATGTTAATGTTGATGAGAATGGTATTATAGATTTAAATCATTTAAAAAAACATTATTAACTAAAGAAACTATATTATTAAGTGTGATGCAAGTTAATAATGTATTCGGGGCAATTCAACCTATCAATGTAATTTCAGAGATACTAAAAAGATTATCCAAAAGTTCATTTTCATGTCGATGGTGTTCAAGGAGTATTAAAAAAATAGTATTGACCTTTCAAAAGTTGATAGTTATTCTATTTCTGCACATAAATTTCATGGATTAAAAAGGTATAGGAGTGTTGTATTTAAAATCTAGACGAACAGTTCATAATATTACTTTTTGGTGGTGGACAAGAGGATGGATTACGTAGTGGAACAGTAAATGTAGCATCATGGTAAGTTTAGCAAAAATCATTAAGATTATCGCAAGAAAAAAAGTTGAAGTGATAAAAGTTAAACACAAGGAATATAAAAAAACTTATTATTGATGAATTCTCTAAATATAAGCATATAGTAATTAATTCACCATTGAGTGAAAATTTTGTGGATTCAATTGTTAATATTAGCTACCAAAAAAATTAAGGGTGAGGTAATTGTTAACGCCTTGAATGATAGAGGTATTATGGTTTCTACAACTAGTGCTTGTTCTTCAAAAACATTCCATCTTAATGAGGCATTGTATGCAAGGGGATTATCTAAGGAAAAATATAGAAGGTAGTATTCGAGTTAGTTTTTCATATGAAACTACAAGAAAAAGAAGTTGAAACGTTTATTGAAGTATTAATAGATGAGTACAATAAAAATTTAAAGAGGTAATTGAAAGTGGAATTTAGTCATATTATAGTAAGATACGGAGAACTTACTCTAAAAATCTGGAAATAGAAATGAATTTCTAAAAAACTTACAAAAAAATATTAGATATAATTTACAAGGGTTAACAGGTTTTTCATGTTCAAACAAAAAGAGATAGAAATGTATATACATTTTAGATCTATAATGAAGATGTTCATGAAATTATGGGAAGATTAAAAAGAGTACCAGGTATTCATAATTTTTTTCACCTGTATTAAGAGCTGGATTAGATGTTGAAGAAGCTGAGAAGGTTATTGATAAGTCGCTTGAAAACTAAGTTAGATAAGGAATACAAATTTAAAAATTCAAACAAAAAGACCAAATAAAAACTTCCCGCACAACACAAATGAATTAAATAATGTATTTGGAAGTCATGTGTTAATAAACTACAAAAATCTAAAAGTAAATGTGAAACAACCGGATTTTGTTATTAATGTGAAAGTTCGTAGTGAAGGGATATTTATTTTTTACTGATTTTATAAAAAGGAGGGGAGGTTTCAGTTAATACTTCTTCGAAAGCTTTTATTACTATTATCTGGTGGTATTGATTCACCGGTAGTCGCACACACACTTCAGGTTAAGGGTGTAGAAGTTGAAATGATTCATTTCAATCGCCTCCTTTTACTTCTGCAGAAGCGTTACAAAAAGATTTTTGATTTAACTACAAAAATTAAGTCAAGTAGTAGGAAAAATTAAATTACACGTTGTTAACTTTACTAAAATTACAGACAGAGATCGTTAAACGTGTTCCATCAAATTATACTATGACTTCGACAAGAAGATTCATGTTACGTATAGCTGAAGAAGTAGCTAAAAAGAAGGATGTTTAGTAATTGCTACAGGAGAATCATTAGGTCAAGTAGCTTCTCAAACACTAGAGTCGATGAATTGTATTAATGAGGTAACTAACTCACTGATATTAAGACCGCTATTGACAATGGATAAAGTAGATATAATTAAAAATTGCTCAAGAAATTGAAACATTAGAAAATTTCTAATCTTCCTTTGAAGATTGTTGCACAATTTTTACACCAAAGGCACCAAAAAAACAAAACCAAGATTAGAAAAATTAAAAGCTTATGAAGCACGAGATGACTATTCAGATTTAATAACTGAGACATTAGATAGTGTTCAAACATATTTATTTGATAAAGATGGTAGAGTTATTACTCAAGATATGAAAAGAACAAGAAGCTAAAAAGAAGAAAAAAGAAGATTTTTCAGATTTATTATAAAAATAGAAAGTGAGATAATTAATGGAAAAAGTAATTGTAATTGGAGCGGGACTAGCAGGAAGTGAAGTCGCTGGCAACTTGCAAAAACGTGGAGTAAAGGCAGATCTTTATGAAAATGAGACCTAAGAAAATGACTCCAGCTCATAAAACACAAAAACTTTGGAGAGTTAGTTTGTTCTAACTCACTACGAGCTAACAATATAACTAACGCTGTTGGATTATTAAAAGAAGAGATGAGAATGTTAGATTCAATCATTATTAAATGTGCGGATGCAACACAAGTACCAGCTGGTGGTGCACTTTGCGGTAGATAGAGATAAATTCTCAGAAATGATTACTGAAAACTATTAAAAATCATCCAAATATTAATGTTATCGGAGAAGAACTACCACAAATTCCTAAAGGAGATGTACCTGTAATAGTAGCAACAGGACCACTTACATCAGATGCATTAAGTCAAGATATTAGAAACTATACTAAACAAGATGGATTATATTTCTATGATGCAAAGACAGACTGATTATAGAAAAGATTCTATTGATATGGAGAAAGTTTATCTTAAATCAAGATATGATAAAGGAGAAGCAGCTTATTTAAATTGTCCGATGACAAAAGAAGAATTCACTAATTTTATAATGAATTAATAACAGCTGAAGTCAGCTCCGTTAAAAGAATTTGAAAAGAAATTTACTTTGAAGGATGTATGCCTTTTGAAGAAATGGCAAAACGTGGAGAGAAAAACTCTATTATTTGGACCGATGAAACCAGTAGGATTAGAAGATCCAAAAACTGATAAACGTCCATATGCTGTTGTTCAATTGCGCCAAGATAACAGTGAAGGAACTCTATACAATATTGTTGGATTCCAAACACACCTTAAATGGGGTGAACAAAAGAGAATAATTAATATGATTCTGGGCTTGAAAAATGCTAATATCGTACGATATGAGTGTTATGCAGAAATACATACTAAATTCTCCACAATTATTAGAAAAACATATAGATTAAAAAGAAGAAAAACATTTATTTTGCTGGTCAAATGACAGGGGTAGAAGGATATGTTGAAAGTGCGGCTCAGGTATTGTTGCGGCGTTAAATGCGCTTTATAATACTGAAGACAGAGATGTAGTATTTCCAACTGAAACAATGATAGGGGCAATGGCTAACTATATCGTTGATAGCACAGTAAAAACTTCCAACCGATGAATGCGAATTTTGGTATTATCAAACCACTTCCTGAAAAGAATCAAAAGATAAAAAGGAAAAATATGAAAGATATGCTAAAAGATCGCTAGAAATGTTAGAAAAATTTCAAAAATTGATTAAAATTAATTTTTAAAAAGTCTTACAATTTATTGAAAATAAATGTTATAATAGTCAGGAAGTATTTTGTAAGGAGAAAAATTAATGGCAAGTTTATTACTAAAAACAAGAAAAATTAGTATAATTTTACAAGAAGGACGTCACGATAACGTAGACTTTTGAAGCTATGGTTATGCGTCTTAGTCCGATTTTAGATTCAGTAGTTTATATTCTAGATACTGAAGGGAATATTCTTGGTTATGATTCAATCGTTGATTATTCAAATGAACGTATGGAAAAAATTATCCAAGAACGAAAGGTTCCTAAAGCGTATTTGGATGCAACATTAAAAGTTTATGCCACAAAGGTTAATATTCCTTTCCAAGAACCATTATCAATTTTCCCCGAAGAAGAAGAAGAACGCTTTGAAGGAAACAGTTATACTGTAATCCTACCAATTCGAGGTGGTGGAGAACGTTTAGGTACACTTGTAATTGGTAGAATGGATAATGATTTCAAAGATGATGATTTAGTTTTAGCTGAGTATGCATCTACAGTAGTAGGTATCGAGATTTTACATGAAAAACAAGATAAAGAGAAAAACTTAGCAAGAGATAAAGATATGGTTAATATGGCTCTGAACTCATTATCATTCTCTGAGAAAGAAGCTATTGAACATATCTTTAGAGAATTAGATGGAACAGAAGGATTATTAATTGCTAGTAAGATTGCCGATAGAGTAGGAATTACTAGATCTGCAATCGTAAATGCTCTTAGAAAAATTAGAGAGTGCAGGTATTATTGAATCTAAATCATTAGGGTATGAAGGGTACATATATTAAAAGTACTAAAAGAATATTTCTTAGAATTAATGTTTTCTAACGAATTTTAATAGTAAATTGTAAAAAGAAAGGTTGTGATTTACGGCCTTTTCTTTTTACTTGAAAAATTATTTAGTATTCTATTTAGTTAATTTATCAATAAATTTTTATTGTTAATAATTACTCTCGTGTGTGAAAGCATCGCCGATTTTTTTATCTTCTTCGAAGGCTTCTAAAAGAAAAATAATAACTTTTTCTTTAATAACTTCAGTAATTTCTCCTTGAATTGCAATTTCTTTACCAACCAAAAGTAGGAGCAAGATGGTTAATATTTATATTACTTCCAACACTACCAAATTCATCTGATAAGAAAGCGTTCAGGTATGTTTTAGCAAAGATTTTCCATAAATGCCACAAGACTTGGAGTGGCTATACTTCTGATCACTGCTTCCCATGAATTTAGCTGTGTTTGTATCTGATACGGTATATTTTTTTGTTTGAATTGTTTATTAATTTCTATATTCATAATTTTACTCCTATTGAATTATTCATAAAATGTAACTTCGTAGTCTACGAATTCATTATTTTTGTAATTGAATTTAGCTGAGAAGAATGGTTTATCTTTAACTAACCAATCAAGGAAGATATAGTCACCTTCCCATGTTTTTTATATTTTTGGATTTCAGATTTTTAACCCATACTAAGTCACCTTCGTTACAATCTTCTGTCAGTGTACCTTTGTAGTTAGATGCAGTAAATACATAAGTATACCAGTCACGTTCACCATCGAAATTAGGGAAGGTAATAATACCTCTTAATTTAGGGTTAATAATATCTAAGTTTGTTTCTTCTTTTACCTCTCTAATTACGCAATCTTCAGGACTTTCTCCAGGTTCAAACTTTCCACCAACACTAATTGTTAATCCTTCGTGAATATCGTTTTCTTTCTTTGTTCTTTTTAACATTAAGAAACTATCGCTATTGTCAATGTAGCACATAGTAGCTAATACATTATTCATTATATTATCATCTCCTCATATTTAAAGAAAAAGTAGGAGAGAGGATTTACTCAATACCTACTTTCTTTTGTGAAAAATTTTTATTAAAGTTTTAAATAGCTTCGTTTAACGTTTTTATCTAAACCTACAGCGTCTAGTAATGCAACAAATACTGTAAACATTACAGAAAGAATAGCACAGTCACGAAGTGTACTAACTTCACCATTGCTACCTAAAATAGATGATACGATAAATATTACAATAAATGCGAATATAAATGACCAAATTAGTGAAATAATATATTTCATCGTTATCACTCCTTAATTTTTTTCTTACACTAACTATTATACAACTATTATCGAAATCTAGCAACATTTTTTTATTAATAAATTGTATTTATAACATTTGTGTGTAATAATTAAAGTAGTGATATATATAATATGTTATTGTACAAAAAAACAATGAAAACGAATCTAATTTTTCATAGTTTTCTAGAAATTTTCAAAAAAATATGATATAATAAAATAAATAAAACTTTGGAGTAGTTTATGTATCAAAAATTATATATCGATAAGAATTTAAAAGATAATATTTCAAGTGATATAAAAACAATTGTTTTTGATAATGAGATACCTTTTGAATTTATAGAAAGTCCAGACATTTTTGAATCTAATGTTTTGTTTTTAACTGATAATAAAAATAACCTTAGTTCTACATTGGTTAATGTATTCTTAATGAAACAAGAATATGATTTTCTAGATGTTAAAAATGCTATTTTTTTATTAGAAGTGTTGAAGATATAGTAAGGGTATTTAAAAATGATGTTTGGAAAAAAATGGGCACAAGAGCTTCAATTTCTTTCTCAATGCAGTTTAGCTTATAGTAAAGATAAATTTGATAGAGAGCGATCAGAAAGAATTAGAGAAATTGCATGTGAAATGTTATCATATAAATATGATATTCCTGTAGAGAAAGTTAAGCTAGATTTTGCTGGGGAATTGGGATATCAAACACCTAAAAGTAGAAACAAGAGCACCGTTATTAAAGATAACAAAATTTTATTAGTTAAAGAACAGTTTGATAGTAAATGGGCTCTTCCGGGTGGTTATCAAGATGTTAATATGAGTATCAAAGAGAATGCAATAAAAAGAAGCTAGTGAGGAAGCAGGAGCTGTTGTTAATCCTGTGAAAATTATTGCGTACTTGATTATAATAGACATCATCATGTAAATTTTTCCATTAGGAATGGTTAAGGTGTTTGTTTTATGTGAATATGTGAGTCATAGTTTTGTTGAAAAATACTGAAACATTGGGAGCAGAATTTTATTCACTTGATGAATTACCAGAATTATCAACAACAAGAACGACAAAAACAATTAGAAATGTGTTTCGATTGTTATAATAATATCGAAAATTGGGAAACTATATTTGATTAATTTTTATGAGGAGTGATTTTAGAGTTTATGAATTTACGAGAGACATTGATTAATAAAAATCTTCCAGTACATGAACAATTGATGTTCTGTTTATTATTGACGGTTATGGGTGGTTTTTGATGCTATACATTTGTTAACTGTGGAGGTATTTTTTGCTAATGCTCAAACGGGGAATTTGATTTTTGTAGGTATTGATTTAATTGAGGGGAATTTTGGAGAGGTCCTACATTATTTAATCCCTATATTTTTCTTTTGTTGTAGGGGTATTAGTAAGTAAGTTTATTGAGTACAGGTATAAAGAGTTATCTATTTTCAAGCATATATTTATGTTATTATTGATACAAATGACATCTTTAATAGTAATTTCAATAAAAACACCAGTTTTTTTGGAATCGATGTGAGACCTATCGTTATTTCTTTTATTTGCGCAATTCAATATGATGGTTTTAGAAAAAGTTAATAATTTAGTATTTGCTAGTGTATTTTGTACTGGTAATTTACGTTCAATGAGTGAGCATCTATACAAGCTTGTTGTTTTAAAAAACAAGAGAGTAAAAACACTCGTTAATTATTTATTCTACAGTAATTAGTGTATTTTTATTCGAGTAATTTTTAGGGTACTATGTCGAAATATTATCTACATAAAGCGATTATTGTTCCTATTGGTATAATTTCTGTTAATTTAGTTTTTATTGTTGTTATTTATAATAAATTCGGAAGAAAAATTAGTATAAAATAATAAAAATTTCAAGTGATTTTAGAAAGTTTTAATTAGCTTTTTAAATTGTCTTGGATTTTTATATTTCAAGAAAAATTGTTATAAATGCATTTACATAAAGTTTTATAGATGTTATAATCAATATAGATACAAAAAATAGGGGTAGCTTTTAATACTAAGGGGTATTTATATGAGTGAAACAGTATTAAAACAATTTTAATGAATATCTAATGAATAGAAAAAGAGTTTTCAACAAATACTATTAATTCATACGATAGGGATTTGAAAAATCTTTTTATATTTAGCTGAAAAAGGATATTCAACAGATGATTATTCATGGCTTAATGAGGAATTCATTGCTCGATATATTGATTACTTAAGAGAAAAAGAGTATTCGTCAGCAACATTATCAAGAACGATTTCTACTGTCCATATTTTTGTAGAATATTTATGGATGGAAAAAAATTATTCCTAATAGAATAAATATCGATGTACATATTGATAAAGAAGAACATCAAGATTTGGTAATTTTTACAAGACAAGAAATTTTCAAAAATTTTAGATGTGAAAACACATAATCTTATCGGTTATAGAGATAAAGCGATATTTGAATTATCTTATTCTATAGGTATAAAACCCTACAGAGTGTATTAACTTAGAACTTAAAGACGTTAATACCACTATTGGTTTCTTAAAATATAGAAAAAAAGAAGGGTATAGAACTGTCGCATTAAAATAGAGAATCTGATGGAAGCGATTGAAAAATTATATCGCAGAGTTGAAAAAGGAATATCCTGATATTAAGGACGATAGTAAGTTATTCTTAAATCATGATGGTGAAGGTATAAGTCGCCAAGGTTTTTTGGAAAAATATTTAAAAACGTCAACAAGATTTAGGTTTGACGAAAGAATTAAATACTATGAATTTTAGAAATTCTTTTAGCTATTCATTTGCTTGAAGATAAAGTTCCAGCCGAAGAAGTTCAAGAACTACTGGGGTTGAAAAAAACATTCATAGCTTAAAATTGTATTTCTCAAGTTTAGAGGGGAATAAATCTAAAAGAACAATGACTAATCATCCAAGAAAAACAATTAATAAAGGATAAAAATTAATGTATAATGTTAACTTAGAGGTTTTTCAAGGACCACTTGATTTACTTTTTACATTTGATAGAAAAAGATGGAAATTGATATTTATAATATTCCTATAGCGCGTCTAACAGAGAGTTATCTGGAATATATAAATAATAACGATGAATTTTCTTTAGAAAATGCAGAAGAATATATTGTTATGGCAAAGAACTTTGCTTCATATAAAAAGTAAGAATTTACTTCCTAAGTTTGAAGATGAAAATATTGGTGATGAAGAGGATTTAGTTCAACAGCTTCTTGATTATAAAAAATTACAAAGAATTGAGTGAAAAACTAGATAATCTTTCAAAGAATGAGAGCTCAATTTTTAGATAAAGAAAGTAATATAGAAGTAGAAGGTAGTGTCGATTCACTGAATACCTTCTACTAAATTGTTAAGGGCGATGGAGAATATTCTTAGATCTTTGATGAAAAGATAGCGAAGTTTTTAATTGAGTTATCGTAGAGAAGTCTCTTTTGAACAGGTAAAAGAGGAACTTATACATAAGTTCAGAAATAGACCGAAGATGCACTTTTATAATCTTGTAAAAAACATATTCTCATGAGATAGTCTTTGATGTTTATGGGAATCTTAGCTATGATAAAAGAACAAGAATTATTATGTGTTGACAAAGATGGTGAAATCATTTTAGAATATAAATTAAAGGAAAATTAATATGCTATTAGATGAAACAAAGAAAATAATTGAGGCTTTTACTCTTTATGAAGGGAGAGGATGGTCTTAATATTGAATATTTTTTTCTACCTTTATGGAGGTGGAAACAACACGAAGCAGAAAAATATGTTGAATGTATTCTGTGAAGATTATAATAAAATCAATAATTCGTTGATTATTAAAAAGTTTGGATTAACTTATAAAATGCTCTTGAGGGATGAAATGACAGAGGTAATAAAAAGCTGTTATTTCTAAAAAATCTAGTTAAGTTATCTAAAGCTTTTCTAGAAACACTAGCGATAATCGCTTATAATCAACCAATTACAAAAGTTCAAATTGATAAGATAAGGGTGTAAGTAGTGATTCTATATTACACTCTCTTGTTAGTAAGGAGCTTATAGTATCGAATAAGACTTTAGATACTATTGGGGAAGCCTAAGTTATATGAGACTACAGACATATTTTTAGATGTTTTTTGGTTTAGAAAGTTTAGAACAATTGCCAAAAATCGGAAATTGTTAGTAATGAAGAGATTAATAAATTTTTACAAAATTAGGAGGATGACATGGCAGAAAGACTGCAAAAATTAATATTGCATCAGGATATACTTCAAGAAGAAAAAGCTGAACAATTAATTCTTGATGGAAAAGTAAGTGTTAATGGTGAAGTCGTAAAAGAACTAGGTGTAAAAAGCAGAACCAAGTGATATTATTATCGTAGAAGGTGTTCGTTTACTAAAAAGAAAATAAGAGATACTATCTATTTTATAAAACCTGAGAAGGTTATTACATCAATGTCAGATGAAAAAGATAGAACATGTGTAAAAGACTTCTTTGAGGATGTTAGTGAACGTGTTGTTCCGGTTGGAAGACTAGACTACGATACGTCAGGAGCACTTATAATGTCAAATGATGGGGAGTTTATTAATTTAATAACGCACCCTAAGCATAAGATCAGAAAGACATATGTTGCGAAAATTAATGGTAAATTAGAAGATAATGACCTAAGAATTCTTCGTAATGGTGTGAGAATCGATAATTATAAAACTGCTAAGGCAGAGGTGAATATCGTAAAAAATAAAAATAAGAGTGGTAATACTTTAGTTAGATTAACTATCCATGAGGGAAAAATAGACAAGTTAGAAGAATGTTTGAAGCTTTTAGGATATGAAGTTATGAAACTTAAACGTGAATCTATTGAAGACTTAACATTAGAAGGTTTGAAAAAGGTGAATATAGAACCCTTACGATTCACGAGGTTAAAAGACTTATTAATAAAGCTAAGAATGGTGAGAAGTAAGATTAGGAAGTGATGTATTGTGGCAGAAAAGAATATTAATAGTAGATGATGAGGAAAGAATTAGAAAAATTATTAGTAATGTATCTAGAAAAAGAAGGATATATTGTAGATGAAGCTAGTAATGGTCATGATGGTTTAGAACGTCTAAAGTACATGGATTATTCTTGTGTACTATTAGATGTACAATTACCAATGTTAAATGGTAAGTCTATTCTATCTGAACTTAGAAAAAACTAAGGCTACTCCTGTAATTATAATGTCTGCCCAAGCAGATGAACAAAGTAGGGTTGAAGGTTTTGAATTAGGTGCAGATGATTATGTAATTAAACCATTTAGCCCTGAGAGAGCTTATGTTAGGATTAATGCTATTCTTCAACGTACAAAACGTAGTGTATTTTATACCCGGAGCTATATACGAAGGATGTATTAGTTTTCCTGGTTTAATTATTGATGTTAATTCACATAAAGCAATTGTTGAGGATAGTGAAGTTTTATTAACACCCAAAGAATTTCGATCATTATTATTTTTAGCTAAATCTCGGATAAAGCTTTTTAAACGTAATGAAATTTCTACGAGCTGTATGGGATTATGATTTTATTCTGATTTAAGAACTGTAGATACTCATATCAAGCGTGTAAGATTCGATAAAATTTCTCCAAAAAGTTGCTCAGATGATTGTTACTGTTTGGGGAATAGGGTATAAATTTGATACATCACAAAATAGTCTATAAAAGGAGAAAAACATGCTAGGATTTTTATAGAAATTTAGCGAAATTAACTAGAACTGCTAGTAAAATTGCAGGTAAAAAAAGGAACTGATCTACCGGGTAAAGTGTTAAGAAAAAGTAAATGACAATGTACTAACAAAACTGGCTAGTGATTTTGATGAAATTGTATTCGTAACCGAACTAATGGTAAAAACAACTACATCAAATCTTATTGGACACACTCTAAAAACTGCTGGAGAAAAATTTCATAAACAACTTTGAAGGAGCAAATATGTTGGATGGGATTATTTCAACTTTTGCTATTCAAGCCAAAATGATACAAAGTTAGCAATTATAGAGATTGATGAAGGTTCAATTAGAAGGGTAATGAAATATATTACTCCTACTAAGTTTGTTATAAATAATTTCTTTAGAGATCAGATTGATAGATTCGGTGAAATTGATAGCTTAATAGCAACAATAGGCGAACAACTAGAAGGAAAAAATATTCAACTTATATTAAACAGTGATGATCCTTTCGTTACAAGGCTATCAAAAATATGGTGAAGATAATATATACTTTGGTATTTCAAAAAGATGCTTATAAATTTTTCTGATTTTGGTATTTCAGAATCTAAATTCTGTCCCTAATTGTGGAATGGAACTAATTTACGATCATGTTCACTATAGTCAACTTGGTTTTTACCACTGTTCTAAATGTGATTTTAAACACCAAGATGTTAAATATGAAGTAACTAATGCTACTGTAGAGCCATTTATTAATATGACTATTAATGAAGATACTTTTGATTGAAACAAAAACTAGCTGGTGATTATAATATATATAATCTACTTCGACTTATTCACTTTTAAAAGAACTTGGATTACAAGATGAAAAGATAAAAGTACGGTTTAGAATCATATACTGCAACCAATGGACGTATGCAGAGTATTTCTTTAGCTGGTGGCTCAACAGTTTTATTAAATCCCAGCAAAAATCCGGCTGGATTAAATGCTTCTTTAGCAATTGCTAATTCGATAAAAAGAGGAAATTAACTATCTATTAGTATTGAATGATAATGGTGCTGATGGTATTGATATATCTTGGATTTGGGATACTGATTTTGACATACTGAACGGTCAAAAGATTAATAATATTGTATGCTCCAGTAAACGTGCAAAAAGAATTAGCGCTGAGATTGAAGTATACAGGAATTAATGCTAATGCAGTTGTTTTAGAAAGTATTTCAGAAGCAGTTGAAAAACTAAAAAGTTATAAAAGAGAAATATGCAATTGCTATTCCGAATTATACTGCTTTAGTAGAAACTCAAAAAGAATTGGAGAAATAATTCTATGGATTTGAAATTATATCATTTTATGCCAGATAAATTAAATTTATATGGTGATATTGGAAATGTTATTGCGCTACGTTGTGAATGGAGAGGTATCAATTTAGAAATTGAAAATATTACTCGACTGATGGTGTAAAACTTACAGATTGTGATATGTTTTTTTCATCGGTGGTGGTTCTGATAGGGAACAATGTATAGCGACAGAACAATTTAGTAAAATTAAACATGAATTTAAATCAGCAATTGAAGATGGGATACCAGCTCTTACAATTTGCGGTGGTTATCAATTTTTAGGAGAATATTATAAGACTGTTGATGGTGATAAATTACCTGGTTTAAATATTCTTGACTTTTATACAGAATCAAAAAGGATGCACCAGCGCTTAATTGGTAATATATTAGTTGAATCCGAAAAATTTGGAAATATAGTAGGTTTTTGAAAATCACGGCGGACGAACATATCATAATTATGAAACATTAGGAAATGGTAGTAGGATATGGAAATAATGATGAAGATAAAAAGAGGGTATTTTATACAACAATCTGATTGGGACATATCTACATGGGCCTATCTTACCTAAAAATCCAAATGTCACAGATTATCTGATTAAAGCAGATTAGATAATAAGTATGGAACATATGATTTTATTGAGTTGAATAATGATATCGAATTAAATGCCAATAAACATATGGTTGAATTATTGAAAAATCAATTAAATAAAATTTAATGTTCAAAGATTATAAGAAACGACTTAAAAAGTATGATTATTATTAATCTAACTTTTTAAGTCGTATTTTTATTAAAATTGTTTAATGCATTGTTTGAATTTGTTTATAAGTTCTGGAATTAATTCTTTATCTAAACATGAGAATGCGATTCTTATATGTTCATCATCCATTGAGTATACGCCATATTTATATTCGTTTAGAATTTAAGTCTGAACTCATGTGCATTTATATTAGATGGTAATTTTATAGTGAAGAAGTAACCTGAATTAAATGGAAGAACTCTAACAAGTCGATCTAATTGTTCTGTGGAAATAGCTTTGTTTTAATTCGTTATAACGTTCTTCAATTATTTTATCATTGATTTCTTTTTCTTCTAATGATTGTTTATTATCTAACAATCTCACAGCAATTTGTTGCGATAGGGTTAGAAGGAGATGATGTAGTACTTCTCAAAATAACCTTGTGTTTTTCTAATAGAATTTTTCTTAATTCATTATTTTTAGTATAGTATGTAATAAAAACCTACACGAAGTCCCCTAACTGTAAAAATTCCTTTAGTGATACCATCTAGTTTGACTATTAAACAGTTTTCATTTTCTGCTAATTTGTACGTAGCGCTTAATGTTGAGTTTTGTGATTTTTCAAAGAATAGTCCAAAATAAGCATCATCAGAGACAATAATAAGTTGTTTATTTTTATTTTTCTTTTGCATATGTACTTATTACATCAACTAGTGAATTTAATTCAACATCAGATGGTGTGTAAACCAGTTGGATTATTTGGGAAGTTTAAAATTAGAGAAATTTTATCTTCATTGATACTATAAAGAGTTTCTTTAAAGTTTGAAACACTAAACTCATTGTTTTCGTCAAATTGATTGTATTTATAAATCTTATTTCCTAACTTAATTGTATAAATCTGAGCATAGTTTTGCCAAAAAGATTTGGTAGTAAAAGAGCATCGCCACTTTTCAGCAAATAGATTTCTGTCATGATATCGATTCCTTGGGTAATTCCTGTTGTAACCATAGGTAATGATAAAAAGTCTTTATTAATACTAGGGTTATCAGCTAAGATTTTTCTTTCCATAATTCTCGCATTTTTGGTAATCCAGGTGTAGGGAGAATAAGGTAGGTATTCTGAATTATTAATTTCTGTTATTACTTTATTTATTGAAGGTAAAAGCCATAGCTTTTTATTAGATGTAGCAATACCAATTGTGGCGTTAATCGCACCTGGAATAGTCGCTGTTTCTTTTGATTGAATTAATACGTCTTGAGGTAAAATTATATTTTCACCTAGTTTTGAAAAATGACATAGTATTCCTCCTGTTTTCTATATAGAATTATTATACCATTAATATGACATTACTAAAAGGGAGAATTATAATTAAGAAATTGAATAATATATAAAATTTTAAGAATTAAATTATAATAGGTGAAAAGATTTTAAAATTTTAAATTTATTATAGTCTAAGATTTACTATAAAAGGTTTAATATTAAATATTATATGATAGTCTTTGCTAGAAAAAATTGTATTGTATGGGTATAATAATGTGTATCTTTTGGGCTTTTAAATAGATTAGATAATAAAAAGATAATAAGATATAAGATAAAGTTCAATAATGTGAGGTGAATTATGGTAAAAATAAAGAAGAAGTAAGATGTTCTTTTTATGGAAAAATACTAACGAAGTTTTTAAAATGATAGCTGGGAATGACGTGTTTATCTGTGATGAATGCGTTGATTTATGTTCAGATATAATCGAAGAAGAAATAGAATATAGAAATGCAAATAATAAACCAGCATTTAAATTATTAGAACCTCAAAAATAATGGAGCATTTAAATGAATATGTAATCAGTCAAGATAAGGCGAAAAATCTGTTGCAGTTGCTGTTTATAATCATTATAAGAGAATAAAAAGTCGAGAAAAATCATGATATAGAATTACAGAAAAGTAATATTGCCTTAATAGGAAGTACTGGATCAGGGAAAAACATTGATTGCTCAAACTTTAGCTAAAATGCTAGATGTCCCTTTGCTATATCAGATGCAACTACGCTTACAGAAGCAGGTTATGTAGGAGAAGATGTTGAAAAATATCTTACTTAGATTAATTCAAAAATGCTAATTATGATATTGAAAGAGCTGAAAAAGGAATTATATATATTGATGAAATTGATAAAATTGCCAAAAAGGGTGAAAATGTATCAATTACTCGTGATGTATCAGGTGAAGGTGTTCAACAAGCTCTTCTTAAAAATTTTTAGAAGGTACTGTTGCTAGTGTTCCTCCTCAAGGTGGAAGAAAAACATCCTGGAGAAGAAATGATTAAAAATCAATACGAAAAATATTCTATTTATCATAGGGGAGCTTTCTCAGGTATAGAAGAAATAATCAAACGTCGTCTAGGAGAAAAAAGTTATAGGTTTTTCTAAGAGTGATGAACTAAAAAGATGATGAAGATATTATTTCTAAAGTAAAAACATGAAGATTTAGTTAAGTTCGGTATGATTCCTGAATTTATTGGACGTATTCCGGTAGTTTGTTATCTAGAAGAACTTGATGAGAAAGATTTAGTTAGAGTATTAACTGAACCAAAAATTCAGTTGTTAAACAATATGAATATTTATTTGATCTTGATGGTGTTAAATTAATTTTTGAGGAAGAAGCGCTTGAAGAAATTGCTAAAGAATCTATCAAGAGAAAAACAGGTGCACGTGGACTTCGTTCTATTATTGAAGAACTACTACTTGATGTTATGTTTGAAATACCAAGTAAAAAGGTATTAAAAACTTGTACAGTAACACGTGATAACGTAATTAATAAAACAAAAACCAATTTTAAAAATAAATAGGTTAGAGAGGAGTTCGTTTTGACAAAATATTATTTATTAGAGAATAGAGATTTATTCTTTCCGTCTAATACTTATACAATAGATGTAACGGACAAAAAAATTTTAAAAACAATTAAAACTATTAAGAAAGATAAAATTCCAGTTTTTGTAACATATAAACGAAAAACCAATTGATAGTTATGATGATTCATTTTCTGAAGAAGATGTATTTGATAGTAATGGTTTTAATGTGTTCTTTGGGGACATATGGTCAATTAACAATTGATAAAAAGAATAAAAATATGAGTATCAATGTTATGGTATTGCTGAGGTGAAAAGTGGTGTTTATAACAATAACCATGTTGAACACCTTGAGATTAATATTAGAGAAGTTGTGGATAATGGTTTTGATAAAACAGGTTTATTGAACAGTATCAGAACAAATTTTCTAAATTATTTAAAGAGAGAAAACTTCGATATTGATTACTATAAAACTGATGATTTAGAGAAATTTATCAATAAAAACATTAAGTTTTTCCCAATTGATAAAAATGCTTAAACAACGTGTATTGTTCTTGTTAGATTTAGAGAAAAAGGCTATTTTTCTTAAATAGAAGTCTAGAAGCTTTCTTAGTTGGAAATAGCTTTAAACGTGAAATTGACGAGAAGGTTCGAGCTAATATCGATACTCAACAAAAGGAATACTTCTTACGTGAACAGATGAAGGTTGTACAAGACGAGTTGAAACAAATAGCGCCAGAAGATGACGATATTGAAAAGATTCGTCAAGCTATTAATGAGATTGAATTATCTGAAGAGGATAAAGCGGTGTTATTAAAAGAAGTAGATAGGTTAGAAAAAACACCGGTAATGAGTCCTGAACATTCTATCATTAGAACTTATTTAGATACTGTTGTTGCTCTTCCGTGGAATACACTAACAGCTGATGAAAATAGATATAAAGAATGCAGAAAAATTCTTAATGAAAGATCACTATGGTTTAGAGAAAAATTAAAGAGAATTTTTAGAATTTTTAGCAGTTAAAAAACTAGAGATGATATGAAATCTCGATTTTATGTTTATCAGGGCCTCCAGGTGTTGGTAAAAGCTCATTGGCTAAATCGATTGCCGCTTCTATGGGAAGAAGTTTTTGTTCGTATTTCTTTTAGGTGGAGTACATGATGAAGCTGAGATTCGTGGACATAGAAGAACTTACCTTAGTGCTTTACCTGGTAAAAATTATTCAATCATTGAAGAAAAATAAAAACTAAGAATCCAGTTATTTTATTAGATGAAATTGATAAAATGGCTTCTGATATAAAAGGTGATCCTGTCGCAGACTATGCTAGAGGTAATCGATCCTGCTCAAAATAATGAATTTGTAGACCATTATTTAGATATTCCATTTGATTTATCAAAAAGTATTATTCATTGCTACAGCTAACAATTTGAGTTTAATTCCAGCACCACTTAGAGATAGGATGGAAGTAATTGAACTTGAGTCTTATACGATTAAAGAAAAAGAAAATATCGTCAGAAATATTTAATACCACGTCAAATTAGAAAAATGGTCTTAAAAAGGTCAAATTACTTTTTAGTAAACAGGCGATTAATAAGATAATAAATGGATATACTTATGAGGCTGGAGTAAGGAATTTAGAAAAGAGTATTTGTCTCTATTTGTAGGAAAGCAGCATTAAAAGTTCTTCAAGGAGAAGCGAAAATCAAAGTAGGCGTTACTAATCTTGAGGATTTTGCTGGACCTGAAAAATATAGTTTAAAAGATAAAAATATTAAACCTGAGATTGGTTTTGATTAATGGTCTAGCTTTATACTGTTGTTGGTGGAGATACTCTAGAAATTGAAACAAGCGTATCTAAAGGAAATGGTAAGATTATTCTTACAGGAAAATTAGGGGATGTAATGAAAGAATCAGCACAAATGGCGATTTCTTATTTGAGATCTAATGCTGAAAATCTTAATCTTGAGGATATTAATTTCTCAGAAATAGACATACATCTACACGTTCCTGAAGGTGCTGTTCCAAAAGATGGACCATCTGCTGGTATAACTATTACTACTTCGGTGTATTCTGCATTAACTAAAAAACCAGTTGATAATAACATAGCGATGACTGGAGAAATGACTTTACATGGAAAAAAGTTTTACCAATAGGTGGAGTAAAAGAGAAGATTTTAAGTTCTGAAAAATGAATATAAATACAATAATTATTCCGACTAAGAATAAAAAGATTTAATTGATATTCCGAAAGAAGTACTGAGAAATTAACTATCTATTCAGTTGACAGTATTCAAGAAGTATTTAAAAATAGTATTTGGAGAATAAAAGATGAAAAAGTTAAATATACATAATGTCGATGCTGCTTATAAGTGCAGTTTCAAAAAACAATATCCTGAACATGATAAAACCAGAAGTAGCGATGTGTGGTCGTTCAAATGTTGGTAAATCATCTTTTTATTAATACAATATTAGAAAGAAAAAAACTATGCGCGTAGTTTCATCAAAACCTGGTAAAACTCGTACATTAAACTTCTCTGATGTTGATAATAAGTTAGTTTTAGTCGATGTACCAGGTTATGGGTATGCTAAATTATCAAAAACCAGAAAAAGAAAAACTATATGATATGATCGTTGAGTATTTTACTAATAGTGAAAATTTAGGTTTTGTTCTACATTTAGTAGATAGTAGACATAAACCATCTCAAGATGATATAGAGATGAATGAATTTTTAAAACTATTATGAAATTCCATTCGTTATAGTTATGACTAAAATTGATAAAATTTCTAAAAATGAACTTGCTAAGAATACAGGAATACTAAACGTGAATTAGATTTAACTAATAATATGGCTATTATTCCGTTTCTCTTCTGTTACTAAAATAGGTAAAAGAACAAGTTCTAAACGAAATAGCTAAAGTATTAGAAGATTAAAAGTTAAAATAGAAAGGGCTGACCCAAAAGCCCTAAATGTTAACAAGGTTTATATGAAAACTCATAGACGTAGTGAGTTTATTGATATCTAAATTCGCTTTATAAAAGCTTTTTAGATATCTAATAAACTGTTCAGGGGTGACTCGACAAAAATCGATTTCTCGAAATCACGATTTTTGAGTCACTCCCCTTCTATATTTTTAATTGTTAATAGGTTAGTGGAGTGAAATTTTTATAAATATTTTTATCTTTACATAGTATAGAAAAATTGATATATAGGATTAGACGAGTCAACAAAAAGTTGACATTTTTCGTCGAAAAGTATTGACATACTTTATTTTTAATGTTAGAATAATATCTAGCTTAGAAAAACTTAGACGTTATAGATTCAACTTTTTCATTAAAACACTTCATAAACACACACACATAAAATTAATAAAAAGTTGAAACATAAGGAGTACAAACATGCAGTAAAAATCCGTTTAAAAAGATTAGGGTGCTAAAAAAATCACCTTTCTACCGTATCGTTGTTGCTGATTCAAGATCTCCACGTGATGGACGTTCTATCGAAACTATCGGTACTTACAATGCTGTTAAAGAACCAGCAGAAGTTAAAATCGATGAAGAGTTAGCATTAAAAATGGTTAGGTAATGGAGCTCAACCTTCTGACACAGTTAGAAGTTTATTATCAAAAGAAGGAATTATGAAAAATTCCACGATTTAAAAATTAAATAACAATGAATATTTAGCTCCTTAATTATTAAGGGTTTTTGTTTTTATAAAATTGTGTTATAATTAGATTTAAAAATTTAAAAACAACCAACTCATATGGCTGTCGATTGTGGTTAATAAATATAAAAGGAGGAAATATATGGAATATTTAGTGGAAATATTGCCTAGTTTAATTAAAGGTGCTTTTTAATAACTTTAGAAGTATTTTTCCTAGTTTTAATTTTATCTATTCAGTTAGGGTGTATTATAGCTTTATTATGAGATTTAATATAAAAGCTATTGAATTATTTTATCAATATATATATTTGGATAATGCGTGGAACACCGTTGTTATTACAATTAATTTTTATATATTATGTACTACCTTCAGTAGGGATACGATTTGATAGGCTACCCGTCGCTATAATTGCATTTACGTTAAACTATGACAGCGTATTTTGCTGAAATTTTTAGAGGTGGTATTGACTCGATTCCAAAAGGTCAATATGAGGTCGCTAAAGTATTAAAATTTACTCAATTTCAAACTATTAGATTTGTTATTTTACCGCAGGTTATTAAGATTGTATTACCGAGTGTATTTAATGAAATCATGAGCTTAGTTAAGGATACTTCTTTAGTATATGCATTAGGAATAAGTGATTTGATTTTTAGCTAGTAGAACAGTCTGCTAATAGAGATGCAAGTTTATTGCCGATGTTTGTTGCTGGAGCAATTTATTTACTACTTATTGGTATTGTAACAATAATATCGAAACGAGTAGAACAGCGTTATAACCACGATAGAGGTAACACATGTTAGAATTAAAAATATAGTAAGAAATTTAAAGATAGACAAATTCTTGAGAATTTTTAATCTAACTGTAGAAGAGAATAAGATTTTAGCGATAGTAGGGCCTTCTGGCGGTGGGAAAACTACGTTGTTAAGAATGTTAGCGGGACTAGAAAAAATCGATTCTGGCGAAATTATTTACAATGGTGAATCACTCCCAATTGATGAATTAGAAAAGAGAAATTTATTAGGATTTGTTTTCCAGGATTTTCAATTGTTTCTGCATCTCACAGTCCTTGAAAATTTAGTGCTTTCTCCAATTAAGACTATGAATATGTCTAAAAATGATGCTGAAGAAAAAGGCGCTTACTTTATTGGATAAGCTTGGTCTGAGACAAGTAAACAGTTATCCAATTTCATTATCAGGTGGACAAAAACAACGTGTTGCCTTAGCAAGAGCAATGATGATTGATCCTCAAAAATAATAGGTTATGATGAACCTACTAGCGCATTGGATCCAGAGCTTTAGATTAGAAGTAGAGAAACTTATTCTTAAAAAATAGAGAATTAGGTATTACACAGATTGTTGTAACTCACGATTTACAATTTGCAGAAAATATTGCAGATAGTATTCTGAAAGTAGAACCAAAAGTAAGAGGTGATAATAATGAAAAAAATTTAAACTACTTATTACCCTTCTTATTAGTGTTTTTAATAATTAGTGGTTGTGCTCTGGAGGAAAAGATAAACCTAGAAAAAGATAATTGGGAAGCTTTTCAAAAAGACAAGAAGATTGTTATAGGTTTTGATAATACGTTTGTGCCTATGGGATTCCAAGATAAGAGTGGTAAAAATGTTGGATTTGATATAGATTTAGCAAACTCAGTTTTTGAAAAATATGGAATAAAAAGTTGAGTGGCAAGCAATTAACTGGGGATTTAAAAAAGAAACTGAGTTGAAAAATGGTAATATTGATTTAATTTGGAATGGATATTCAAAGACTAAAGAAAGAGAAAGTGTTGTTCAATTTACAAAGCAATATATGATAAATGAGCAAGTTGTAGTAGTAAAAAATCTAAAAATTAAAAATATATCTGAACTAAAAAGATAAGGTACTTGGTGCTCAAAAATGGTTCGTCAGGATATGATACTTTTAATGAGAAACCAGAAGTTCTTAAAAATATTGTGAAGAGTAACGATGCTACTCAATATGAAAGTTTTTAATGAGGCGTTAATTGATTTAGAAAACGATCGAATTGATGCATTATTAATTGATAAAAGTATATGCAAATTATTATTTAAAACAACAGAATAAACTCCAAGATTTTGATATTTTAAATGCAGGATTTGATAGTGAAGCATTTGCAGTAGGAGCGAGAAAAGCGGATGTTACACTTTGTTAATAAGGTGAATGAGGCATTTAGTAAATTATATGAAGAAGGAAAAATTTCAAGAAATATCAAATAAAATGGTTCGGAGAAGATGTTACACTGATGAGATAAAAATAATAACTTAAGACTAGGGAGATGAACTATTGAAGACGAATATAATAGTTTGTCTCTTGTATTTTTCAACTATAATAAAAAGAGATTTTATAGCGAAAAATATAATGCAAGGTGTCAACAAAAAAGTTTACAAATATTAATAAAAGTACTTTGATAAGATTATTATTTATAATAATAAGGTATGGATTAACTCACTGAAAAATAACTCTGTTCGTATTAAAAAGCGTTCAGGGCAGAAGGAGACGATAATAATGAGAAGGAATTCACCCAGATTACCGTAAAGTTGTATTCATGGATACTACAAGTGGTTTCAAATTTTTAAGTGGTTCAACTAAACCATCTAAAGAAACTATCGAGTGGAAGACGGGAATACATACCCATTATTAAAAGTTGAGATCTCTTCAGATACACACCCATTCTACACAGGGCGTCAAAGATTCGCTCAAGCAGATGGACGTATCGAACGTTTCAACAAAAATACGGTATCAAGTAAGAAAAATAAAACAGACATTTCTTTATTGGATTGTCTGTTTTTATTCTATTAGTAATTGCATAATATAAGCCTGAGGGGATTAATAATGATAGAAAATAGAAAAATTCGGATGGATAGAATGTATTTGCGGAAGTATGTTCTCTGGAAAATCAGAAGAATTACTAAGACGTATAAAAACGAGGGGTAATAGCCAAACAAAAAGTACTTCTATTCAAACCGTCTATAGATAATAGATACGAAGAGAATATGGTCTCTACACATAATGGAAATAGTTATGAGTCTGTAAATATTGATAAAGCTGAACAGATTTATGACTATATTATTGATAAAAATATGATATCATAGGAATTGACGAAGCGCAGTTCTTTGATGAAAAATTGTAGAAGTTATTAATAAGCTTGCTGATGATGGAATACGAGTTATTGTGGCAGGATTAGACATGGATTTTAAAAGCAGAACCGTTTCATCCGATGCCTGAAAATAATGGCTGTAAGTGAAATGGTAAACAAAGCTTCATGCTGTTTGTAATAAATGCGGTAAAGAAGCTAGTCGAAGTCAAAGATTGATTGATGGTGAACCTGCTAGATATGACGATCCAATAGTAGTTATCGGTGCTAGTGAGTCATATGAAGCTAGATGTCGTCATTGTCATGAAATTAAAAGATAAATTAGGAGGAAGAAATGGAAATTTTTGGACAACTTGAGATAGTTGAAGAACGTTATGAGAAGCTAAATGAATTACTTAGCTGATCCAGATGTTGTAAGTGACACGAAAAACTTATGGAATATTCTAAAGAACAACGTTCTATTGAAAAACTGTAGCTATATTTAGAGAATACAAAGATATAGTTCAACAAATTAAAGATACTAAGGAACTTCTTGAAATAGAAGAAGATAAAGAAATGAAAGAAATGATGCAAGAGGAAATCAAAGAATTAGAACCATCTCTTGCACCTATGGAAGAAGAATTAAAAATCTTATTATTACCAAAGATCCTAACGACGGGAAAAATGTTGTTGTTGAAGTTCGTGGAGCAGCTGGTGGAGATGAAGCACAACTATTTGCTGGTGATTTATTACGTATGTACACTAGATTTGCTGAATCTCAAGGATGGAAAGTTGACGTCTTAGAACGTTCTGAAACTGGTATAGGTGGTATTAAAGAAGCGATCTTTATTATTTCTGGAGAAGATGTGTATTCTAAAATGAAATTTGAAAGTGGTGCACACCGAGTTCAACGTGTTCCTACAACAGAATCAAGTGGACGTATTCACACATCTACTGCAACAGTTGTAGTATTACCTGAAGCAGAAGAGATCGAAATTGATATTAATGAAAATGACATCCGTGTCGATACTTTCGCATCTAGTGGTGCTGGAGGACAATCGGTTAATACAACGATGTCAGCTGTACGTTTAACTCACATTCCTACTGGTGTAGTAGTTTCTATGCAAGATGAACGTTCTCAGATTAAAAACAAAGAAAAAGCTATGAAAGTTTTACGTGCTCGTGTTTATGATAAATATCAACAAGAAGAGCAAGCTAAATTCGACGCTGAACGTAAAATCTAAAGTTGGAACAGGGATCGTTCTGAACGTATTAGAACTTATAACTATCCTCAAAACCGTGTTACTGATCATAGAATTGGTTTAACTATTCAAAAATTAGACCAAATTATGGAAGGTAAACTTGATGAAGTATTAGAAGCGCTTCGTATTGCTGAACAAGCTGAGAAGATGGCAGAACTGAATAAAGGTGAAGAACTATAATGAACAGAAGGCAAGCTATAACAAGAGCTTGTCTTCTTTTAAGAAGACAAGGAAAAGAAGAATCATTAGCGAGATTTTTATTAATGTATATATTGGATGAAAATTCTCAACAATTTACAAATAATATTTCTGAGCAACTATCAAAAAGAAAAAGAAGAATTGTATTTTTCTTTAATTGATAAACATATAGAGAAAAAAATGTGCCATTAAGTCACCTTGCAGGGATTTGAGTATTTTTATGATAGAAAGTTTAAAAGTCACTAAAGATGTATTATCGCCTAGAATGGAAACAGAAGAACTTATATATAAAGTTGTTGAGTATATAAAATCTATTAATAAAAAAATAATATAAAAATTCTTGATTTATGTACAGGTAGTGGTATTATCGGAATAACTTTACGAAAAGAACTTGAATCTAAGTCGTTAGAGGTGGTCGCAAGTGATATAAAGTGAAGAAGCTCTAAAAAGTTGCTAAAGAAAATGCAATAATGAACGAGGCAGAGGTTAAATTTATACAATCTGATATTTTTGAAAAATATAAATGAGAAATTTGATATCATAGTTTCAAATCCTCCATATATAGCATATAATGATAAAGTAACAATGGAAGATAATGTTTTTAAATTACGACCCACATCTTGCTTTTATTCTGCAGAAGAAGATGGTATAGTGTTCTATAGAGAAATAGTAGAAAACGCTAAAGAATATTTAGAAGAAGATGGTCTAGTATTTTTGAAATAGGATATGATCAAAGAGAGAAGATACTGAAACTAGCCAATGAGAATGGATTTAAGGCTGAAGTGTATAAAGATATAAATGGCCGAGATAGGATGGCTATATTAGTGAGAATTTAAAAATAAGAGTTTCTTAGGATTTATCTAAGAAAACTCTTATTTTTATAAAATTATAGTTCTCTATATACACCGACGCACTCACCAATAATTTCAACATTACGTGTTACTATAGGTTCATAGTCAGGATTACATGGATAAAGAATTACATTGTCATTTTTAACAAAAATTTTCTTTAGAGATGCTTCGTTCCATTCAGTTAATCTAACAGCGTTAATTTTACTGTTTCTAACAGAACTTTGTTGACGAATGAAAACTAGGTCACCATCAAATATACCAGCTTCTATCATACTATCTCCTTTTACACGTAATGCAAAATCAGCACGCATACCTTGATCGATAAAAATATGTTCATCATATTCTTCTTCAATATAAACACCATCTCCTGCACAGATTGTTCCTAAAATAGGAAGTTTAGAAACATCATCTAAATAGTTATTGTTGGAATTTAAATTACTATCTAAAGATTCTGTTTCCATTGTACCACTTTCTCCACTAAGCTATGCAGATTTACTGATAAATATTCAGCTATAATTTGTAATTTATCTCTTTTAGGTGTGTATTTGCCTTTAGACCAATCACTAATTGATGAAGGTGTAATTTTTGTTGAACGAGCAAGTTCAGCCTGTTTTATATCTTTTAAACATTTTTAAATCTAATACTAAAAGTTGTAGTCATAATATTACATTCCAATCTATTTTCTATCTATATATTGATTATAAAGAAACCGTATATAAAAATCAAGGGTATATAATATTAAGAAATATGAATTTTTCTCTTGATTTTCGGTTTTTCCGTATGTTATTATATAAGTACAAAAGAAAAATTAAGTTTTTACGTATTAAATGAAAGAAGGTAATAGTATGTTTATATATTGATAGTTATATTAGTTTTATTAGCTAAAGTCTTTACTTTTTGAGACCAACAAGTTAAAAATTGTAAAAAGGGGTAAAAGTGGAGTATAAAGTATTTTAAAAATACAAAATTCATTATAAAAGTCATTATGAACAGAAAATATTATTTATTATTATAAGATTAGATGGAAATTATTATTCAGCTAGTCTTATTTTTTTCTTAATATATATCAGAAAGTGAAAAATATATGTAATTTTATCAAAATCAGCATACCTATAACGTTTTCAATATGTTTTTATAATAAAAACTATGTACTAATACTAAAAAAATATTGTATAATTAAAATATAATAATAAAACTAGAGGATTTTCAATGAAATTAGTATTAACTAGACACGGTGAAAGCCAATGGAATCTAGAGAACAGATTTTCAGGATGGTTGATGTTGATATCACAGATAAAGGAAGACAAGAAGCTATCAAAGGTGGTCAAAACACTTAAAGAATTAGGGTCTTACTTTTGATGTAGCGTATACTTCTACCAAAAACGTGCTATCAAAACTTTAAACTTATTCTTAGAAGAATTAGATTTATTATGGATTCCAGTATACAAAAGCTGGAGATTAAATGAAAGACACTACGGTGCTTTTACAAGGATTAAACAAAGCTGAAACAGCAAAAATACTGGTGATGAACAAGTTCACATTTGGAGAAGAAGTTTCGATGTAGCGCCTCCTGCAGTAGATAAATCTAGTGACATGTACCCAGGAAACATCGATAGATATAAAGAAATTCCTGAAAATGAAATTCCAACAGGAGAAAGCTTTAAAACTTACAATCGATCGTGTATTACCATACTGGGAAAGCGATATTTCAAACAAATTAAAAGCTGGTAAAACGTACTTATTTCTGCTCACGGTAACAGTTTAAGAGCGTTAATCAAATACTTATTAAACATCTCTGATGAAAAATCTTGATCTTAACTTACCAACAGGTACTCCATTAGTATTTGAAATTGACGAAAACTTAAACATTATCTCTAGCACCAGAATTATTCTAATAAGTAATGAAAAAGCTGATAATATTACTAACAACCTTACATTTTTGCAAAGGTTGTAGTTCTAAGTCGGATATAACTCACAGAACAATTGCAAAATCTTACAAATTCTGTTACTCTAAAACCAGCTAGAAAAACTGAATTTGATAAAAAGATAATAAGTTGATAATTACTACTAATGATGAAGTCATTAACAAAGAAGGTTTTTGAATCTTTATTGAAATCATTAAAACTTAATAATTTTAATGGGAAAAACTCTAAATATTGATAATATTAATTCAAAACGAGTTTAATAATAAAAGATTTCAATATTGAAATTGTAACTAAAAATAAAAACTCAGTTGCATTTAATTTAAAAAGATAGTGCTAACAAGAATTACAATATTTCGCAAAACAAAATATTCAAGTGAATATATGAAGAATAAGCTAAGTTCATTTTTCAAAAGAATTAATCACTTTTTGACGAACTAGCAGGAACTATTGAAACAGATCTTGATAAGGGACGTCCTTTAGGCGATAAGGTAGAGAAATTTAAAGAGATGACTGACAAAGTAAATTCTTTTCGATAGCAACTCTAAAAACGCTAAATAATGAAAAATATTGAGTATGAAAAATTAGATGAAGTTAAGGCTAAATTAGTTCGTTTAGATGCACTAACTGAAAATATGATTTGAAAAGAGTAAATAGTTCTGTTGCAAAGAAAAATGGTTCTGTCAATAGCAAGCAGATTTTTAAATATTAATGATATAGATAAAATTGCTCGTGATTTAGCAAATATGTAATAGATAAAACCTGGATATAGATTTTCTATGTCCAGGTCGTTTTTATGTATGTAATTGAGGATACTACAGGAAAATCTGTAGGTTTTTATATTTTCCATACCCGATCATAGGGTCAATAGTATTTATATTTTGAAAATCTAATATAAATGTTTTTAAGCTCTTCATCGATTTTCAATGTCTTCAATATCCGCTTCTCTGTCTGTTGTAAAAGAACCATTCTAGAGCAGTCTGTCTCATTGACAGTATTTGTAGGCTCGATTGACTTATAAAAACATTATGATTTCCACATAATATTAGTTTTTCTTTGCACGTGTGATAGCAGTATAAGTTAAATTTTTATTACATAAAGTTATAATTATCAATAAACGGAATTATAACATTTTCAAATTCCGATCCTTGTGCTTTGTGTATAGAACATGCGTATGAAAGGTAATTTGATTTAATTCTTGTTTTTCATAAGTAACAAAATTATCATCATAATCTATGACAATCTTTAATTTATTACCTTCTTTATAAATTTCTTTAATATAACCTATATCGCCATTAAATATATTATCTTCGGGTCTATTAACAAGTTGCATAACTCTATCTTTCAACCTTATATATCAGTTCTCCATATTCAATTTGTTCTTCGTTATCGTTAAATCTTGATTGAATAGCTGTATTAATTTCATTTTATACCACTAGTTCCTTTTATAGATTGGAGCGAGAATTTGTATGTTTTCTTTACTAGTGTTTTTAAGCAAATCGTCATATACCGCAGAGATTACATTAATCATTTCATTTTATTTGCTGAAATGAATTCTTTATCATCAAAAGTTTTCTAATATATCGAATGGTATATCATTTTTATAGAATGAGAGATGTTTATAATACTTGAATGTTCGCTTTGCCTAAAAATTTTTATTTAATTTAACCGTTGATATGGCTTTAGAATTAATCAGGTCATTAAGAACATTACCAGGAGCGATTGATGGCAATCGATCATTGTCACTCGACTAGAATGATTTTCGCATCTTTATGAATAATCTTTAATAAGTTATACATTAAGAATACGTCAATCATACTTGATTCATCTATTATTACCAATTCAGATTTTATGCTCTTATCACTAACAAATTCTTCCATATTTTTCATCTTCTGTGCTCCAACCAATAGCTTTATGTATTGTTGATGCATAAAAGCCTGTACTTTCTGACATTCTTTTGGTCGCTTTCCCTGTAGGTCACATAAAGGGCAATAATATTTCTAGCTCATCCAATCAAGTCACGAATACTATAGTTATTAATTTTTGAAGAGTTTAATAACTGCTAGTATAATTGTTGTTTTACCAGTTCCGGGACCACCAGTTAAAATAGAAAAGTTATTTTTGTATACAGTTTTTTATTGCAAGCAATCTGAACTATATCGTATTCTCATTCCTAATTCATCTTCAACTTCTTCTATATTTATCTAGAAGTTTTTCGCCAATATCTTCAGTGTTTTTCATTTCTAATCTTCTATTTATGTCACTATAGATAGAATACTCTGAATAGTATATTTTGCAAGAAAACTCTATCTTCAATTTCTATTAACTTTGCAGTATCTAGAGCATAAGCATATGTTTTTAGTATGTCTTCTTTTATCGACAGCTATATTTCTAGAAGAATATAATATGTTAAAAAGTATTGTATAGAAAATGTTATTCTTTTGAAAATATATGTAATACCAGTAGAAAAACAATATGTATTTATAGTATAAATAAAAACCGTATAGTATTCTTTTCGATCATTCAAAAGCAATTTTGTTAGTTTCTGCAATTTTATCTACTGTTTTAAAATTTACTCCTTTTATATCTTTAATAAGAGAGTATGGATTTTCTTGTAATTGTATCGTAACGTGTTATGCTTGTAAAAAGTTATAGATTTTTCAGAATTAAATTATTGCTAAGATTATATTCGTTTAGCTTTAAAAATAATATCTCGAGTTTGTTTATTTGCGACAATTGTAGCATAAATAGTATCTTTACGCTGTGTAGGGATACCCTTTATTGCGAATAGTGCATCCTTATCTTCATATATTTTATCTAGTGCATCGACTCCTAAACTTTCTACTACTAATTCGGCAGTTTTTCACCAACACCCTTTGAAAAAATGGAACTTGATAAGTAGGATACAATAGCTTCTTTTATCTTTTTCGATTACAGGTTCAACCACAATCGCGGATAGCTGAGTTCCGTATTTTCTATGTTGGACTATTTCGCCTTTGAATGAATATAATTCATCTTCAACGAAGTCGAAGTCATTAAATGTTCCCTACAACGCTTAAATAATCTCCTTCAGCAAAAATCATATCTGATCTATTTAAAATATAGATAAAATATAATAATTATTTTCTTTATTATGAAAGATAATTTTATTTAGATAACTCTTCACAGTTTGCATAATCAATCTCCTACGAATTTCTTTTATAAGAACAATGATAATATATTATGAAAGAAATGTCTAGTATTCATAGGATAGGAGTAAAAACTAAACCAAATTATTGAGAATATATAGCCTCATAGGGTCAAAAATAATTTTGTATAGTTATATTTTTATAGGATAAGAAAAATATTGTGTGGAATAAATATGTTATTTTAGTTACCAAAAATAAGTTTCAGTAATGGTAATATCATAAAATGTTATAATAAAATGATAATAGATAAGGAGGTAGGTCTTATGAGGAACGGTAAAAAGATGTATTTATTCACTTAAATAAACTAGCTGATGTCAAGTTAGATGAAAATTGGGATAATGTTGATTGTTGTTAGGAAACAATAATAATGAGGTAAATAAAAGTGTTAGTATGTTTAGATGTAACCACTCGACGTCATAGAAGCTAGCAGCTAATAATGTTAATCTAATAGTTTCACATCATCCTCTTATTCTTAAACCATTAAAATCTTAGATTTTACTGATTTAAATCGAGAATTATTCGTGATTTGATAAAAATGATATCTCAGTTATTCTACTTTCATACAAATTTAGATTCTCGATATTAGGTCTTAATGATTATTTTAGCTAAACTTTCTAAAATTAGAAGATCATCCAAGTATTATTTGAACATAATTTAGATAAAAACAGTTGGTTTAGGAAGAATTGAAAATTACAGTAGTCCACTGAAATATAGTGACTTCTATCATTTATTTAAAAGATAAATTTTCATTAGAAAAATGTAGCAGTTGTTATTGGAGATAAAAAGGAAATTCTCTACTGTTGCATTATTAGAGGAAGTGAGCTGATTTTATTTATACATTACCGGAAGTGGATGTTATTTAACTGGTGATGTAGGTTATCATGTAGCACTTGATGCAATAGAAATGAAAAAATATAATTGATATTGATCATTATACTGAAAAGTCTTGTAAAAGACTTGCTTTTTAGATTATCATTCTGTGAATTAAATGTAGAGGTAATTGTCAACAGTTGAAAAATCACCATTTACAATACTATAAAGGAGGTAAAGATTTATGGCAAAACAACACCAACGATGGAAGATTATATAGAAGTGATATATCTCATTAGTCAAAAAATAAAAGGTTATGCTAGAAGTGCTGATATCGCAGATAAGTTTAGGAAGCTATATCCTTCACAGTAACTAAAATGTTAAAAAAGCTTGATGTCGAAGGATATATTGGTACGAAAAAGTACAGAGGAATTGCACTTACTCGAACAAGGTGAAAATGGGGGAATATGCCTTTCTAACTCGTCATGAATTATTAGAAGATTTTCTTAGACTTATTGGAGTAGACGAAGATAAAAATATATGAAGAAGTTGAAGGTATTGAACATCATTTTGCTAAAAGTTCTATTAGAAAAATAAAAAGACTTAATGAAATACTTTAAAAGAAAACAACTATAAAGCGTAATGGAGAATAATTGTAGTAGATAAAGAGTATTTAAAATTATGTCAGTACATTCTAGATAATGGAAGAAAAGAAGATAGAACTGGTGTAGGTACGAAAAGTGTCTTCGGTTATCAGATGAAATTGGATTTTCTCGAAGGATTTCCATTATTAACTCACTAAAAAGTGAACTTTAATTTAGTTTGTCAGAATTACTGTGGTTTATAAAAGGTGATACAAATATCAAGTTTTTATTAGAAAATAAAAACAACATATGGAACGAATGGTGATTTAAAAAGTGGGTAGAAAGTGAAGAATATACTGGATCCAGATATGACGGATTTTGGTCATAGAACATTGGTTGATGAGGAATTTTCTAAACTATACAAGGAACAAATGAAATATTTAAAGAACGAGTACTTACAGATGAGAGCTTTTTCAGAAAAATATGATGATTTAGGTAATGTTTATGGAAAACAATGGAGAAACTTTAACGGCATAGATCAACTTAAAATGTACTGGAACAGATTAAAACCAATCCGTCTTCACGACGTTTAATTGTTTCATCATGGAATCCGGCGGAAGTAGATACTATGGTTTACCTACGCCATGTCATTCACTATTCCAATTTTATGAATGATGGTAAATTGTTGTCAATTATATCAACGAAGCGGAGATGTTTTCTTAGGTGTTCCATTTAATATTGCATCTTATTCACTTCTTACTATTTTAATAGCTAAAGAATGTGGGCTTGAGGTTGGTGAATTTGTTCATACACTTGGTGATGCACATATTTATAAAAATCATTTTGATCAAGTAAAAAGAACAAATGTCTAGAACACCATATTCTTTACCTGAACTAAAGATAAATGACTTTGAAAGTATCTCGACCTTAAGATTGAAGATGTTAAAGTTGTTAATTATGAAAGTCATCCATTTATTAAGGCACCAATAGCTGTATAGGAGGGGTAATATGTTATCACTGATAGTTGCATATGATAAAAATAAATCTATAGGTCAAGAAAAATACTATTCCTTGGCGTTTAAAGAGTGACATATGTTGCGAGTAAAAGAGCTAACTCACAAATCAAAACACTATCATGGGGCGTAAAACTTTAGATAGTATAGGAAAGCTTTACCTAATCGTATAAATAGAGTTTTGACTCGAAACAAAGATTCTTTAAATCATTATTCAAATATAGAAATCTATTCAGATGATTCAATTTAGAAAATATCGAAACTGAAAAAGGCATATATATTTGGTGGTGGAACTATTTATAGTAAATTTTTGATAAAAGTGATGAAATGTTTTATCACTGAAGTAGATACAATAGTAGATGCTGATACGAAGTTTCCTGATTTTGATGAAAATGAATGGGACTTGTTAAGTCGAGAAGAATTTGAAAAGATGATAAAAATGAATTTAACTATCTCATTTTTACATTATATAAGAAAAAGGAAGGAGTAGGAAATGGAAAAAGTGAAAATTATTGATTCATCAAGTGATTTAACGTTGATGAAATAGAAAAATATAATGTTGATGTGATTCCACTTACAATTAATATTGATGGAAATGAGCATGATTACCGTACAATAAGTAATGATGAGTATATAGAAAGAATGGAGAACAGCTACTACTTTTTCAACTAGTCAACCAGCAATTGGTAAGTTTTTAGAGGCTTATGAAAGATGGACAAAGAAGGATATAAAAATTATTGTTTTAACTCTTTCTTCTGCCTTAAGTGGTACTATATAATACTGTTGTTACTGCAAGTTCTGAATTTGAAGGTGTTTACGTTGTCGATAGTAAAACCACAACTCGTGGAATGGTATTTTATTAAAAGAATGTTCTAAAAACAATTGGAAGAACAGGTAGTATTGAAACGATTGTAGAAAGCTTAAGAGAAAAAGCTAAAAATGATTTTAACGTGTGTTACAATCACGATAAAACTTGACAATTTGGCAGGGTGTAGAACTAAGTACGCAGAGCTTTAATCGGGGGCTTTTTGAACATAAAAGCTGAACACAGCTAGAAGAAACAGAATTAGTTGCTTTAGATAAAGTTCGGGTAAGAAAAAATGAGTTCAGACCTAATTAAAACATATCGAAGAAGATAAACAAGGTAGAAAACGATAAAAAGTATAAGCTTTACCTAATCTCTTAGCTGAAGAATATGTAGCTTTTCTAATTAAGTCAGAACCAAAAGAAATGATTTGGTTATGAAGTAAAAGAAGATGAAATATTTACGACAACACCAATTATTTCAACGCATACAGGAGAAAATGCAGTAGGTATCTTGGTAGAGTTAGTATAATCGGAGGTAGATGACGACAAATTTCGATGAAACAAGATTATTTGATAGCAATTTTATGATAAAATGATATTCACAACATATTAAAAATGTTGTTGAAACAATAAAACAGCGTGGATACGATCTATTAATCAATTAATGGGATATATTAAAACTGTCGATCCAGTGTACATTCTTAGAGATAATCGTGCAAGGGAGCAAATAAGATTAATAGATATGGATGATATACTAGAGTACTTATTATACTATACAGGAGTCGTAGATGCTAGATAAGAGAATAATGGGCCTGATTACGGATCGAAAAACTATAGGTGTTGCCGTTAGTGATTTGTTAGGCTTAACTGCACAAGGTATTGAGACTATTAATATCAACGAAGACCATCGCCCACTGCCCAGGAACGCCCGCCA
>BNJU01003696.1_pt1 | contig 49555 bp, 46 predicted proteins | sample 8539281 | NCBI WGS metagenome assembly BNJU01 (sample SAMD00202456, study PRJDB9452) | human saliva metagenome | isolation source: human saliva | place: Japan | reverse complement strand
GGACCCGCACTTCAGGTTCTTGCTAAGTACGGCCTGGATACCCCAAGCGTTCTTGCATCCGTTAAGGATTTCTTGAAGTAAGATCTTCGAGCTCTGGCGTGCGTAGTTACGCTCCAGTGGATTTCCGCGCTTCGGAGCACGGCAGCGCGTCTCAACAGCGTATGTTACCGTCGCACAAACAAAGCCCTTCTCGTCATTTGGCGAGAAGGGCTTTTTGCTTGCAAGTTTATTAATCTGTTAGTAAATCAACTGTAGATTAGTATTCCCTGAGTATTAATATTAAAAGAAATCGATTAAGTTTATTTTGCTTTGTAGGATTGATTTGGTTTAATTCTTTATCAATTAAGAAGGGTACTAATGGACGCTAATATTGATAATCCAATTGTTCTTTATAATATCGTAACTCCAAATCAGCGATTATTACCTGCTCCATCAAGCTTAAGAACGAATTTAGTTTCTAAGGAAGATACACCCACTGTTCCAGAACGACTTTGTGAACAAATTGAATGGGAGTCACATGTAAATGAGGCAGATAAACTTGACTATATTGTTGCTGTTTCAAGTGGAGTAATTGCTGGAGTAATTGACGTTGTATTTACAGGCAAGTTTTCTCTTGAACGTGCTAGTGAATGGGGAACAAAGCAGGTTAATAATTTTGTACTGAAGATTGCTCAAGCCGATGGTTATAAAGGAGATAACTTAAAAGAAGCAATAGCTTATTTAGAAAAATAATCATCCCTATGGCCGCTGATGGAAATACAAATAAGTTTGGAGGTGGACGCCAACATCACCTTCGAGATTTTTCTCACCATTTTAGCATCGGTGGATGTGCTGCTTCTATTTTTACTCAATTTACTGAGTTATCAATTGGAACTGACACTAAAGGAAACTTATTAGTTGTCCCTATCCCAGAATCTCATAGGCAATATATTGGAAAAAATATTCATGAGAAAATAGTATTTGGTGTTATTGAATGGTTTTTCCATATGGTTAGTGACATGGCTGGTTCTAGTGGAACATTTGGTAAAGGAACGGGAATCCCTGGTCCTATAGTTTCTCTAATAAAAGAGCTATCAGCACTACCATTTTTCAAAGATTCAGCAAATGATGAGGGAAATTTTAGACAATTTATATCCAAGTTGTTTAATGGAACATATTTGGCTAAGAGAGATGCACTTGGCAAAATTATTAAGGGTACAGAAGTCCCATTTGATTTAAGAATGGAGATTGGTATCCTTGGGGAAATTGCAAGGCAAGCAATTCCAGTAATTATTAATCAATGTGTTGTAAGAGGATTTTATTTTTGTCGAAGACTGACAATGGAAATCAAAGATCTTAATATCCAAAGCATCCGTGATTTGAGTCGAATAGCTCCAGAAGATATTCTTCCATGGAATACACCTGCAGTTTTACGCATGATTACTGTATCGAGCGCAGTATTTACAGGAATCGATATAGTAGCTGCTGGAGTAATGGCTGCTTCCAAGGAGGAAAAGGCAAAAGAGTTCTTTCTTCGTATAAATTATGTTGGAGTAGCGGTTTTTGTAATTGCATGCACAAATGACTTTATAGCTACACAAAATGCTAGGAAATTAGAGCGAGGAGAACACGCTGAAGATAGGTATGAATATGATGTATCAAAGTTGAGTTGTTTAAAATTAGATTATGCGAAAGCTCAAATTCTTTATTCGCTTATCAGACAAATAGTTTTCTATGACATTGAAAAAGAAAAGCATGATAAAAGGGCTGCTAAAAAACTTAAATGGTTAAATGAGTGGACCAATAAGTTCACAGAGACGATGCAATTTTCCTATCAAGTTGATACAGATTATTTAATGGACGAAGCAACTCTTTATGATTCTCTTAAGAGTTCGATCGACAATTCTAACGACTCATCTTGGGCTTTTCTAATAGCTTTAGAAGCAATGATGTTTAAGCCATATTTTGCTTTGTATGATAAAAATGACAAAGATTATAAGGGTTTAACTATTCAGTCTGATTATCTAACAGAGGTGTTTTGCAAAGACAGAATGTTGTTACCAGTGATGATTTAGAACAACTAAAGACCTATATAGACTACGCACGGAAAGTATTAGATAGAACTTTCAGTAAACAAATAGCTATTGCGGCTGGCGCTCTAGCGATTGTAGCATTAGGTGGCGGTATAGCGTTTTATGCAGCTCCAGCCATCGCACCAATAATTGCTGGCGTATTAGGCGCAGAAATCTCCGCGTTGGCGGGCGCCGCGCTTACAAGTGCTAGTTTGGCTTTTCTAGGAGGTGGCGCACTTGCTGTTGGTGGCGCTGGTATGGCCGGTGGCGTTATGGTCATTGCTGGCGGCGGAGTTTTACTTGGCGCTGTTGGAGGTGTCGGAGCAGCAACAGCTGTAACAATGGCTTTTGCAACGAACGGTGGGTACGTTCTAAATGAATGCACAAAACTAATCACTTTTAGCGAAGAGGTGCTTCTTAAAAGATATAACGACACTTCTGCAGTAAGTGACATCATTGATTCGCTTAATTATCAGATTGTACGTCTAGAATCAGATATAGAATCTTTGGGCAATGAGTCGACTGATGAAAAGGGACAAGATTCAGAAACTAAAAAAGATGAGATTAGCCCTCGTCAGATGCTAAAAATACAAAAGAAATGTCATAAATACTTGGTAAGAACTCGAGACGAACTTTTAAAAGCTCTTGAGAAAAGAAAGAGTGAGCAGAATAAGAAATCTAAAGATAATCTTTAAGTGATGGAGCTTGCTTTATAAAAGTTAGCGATAAATAAAAACAAAGCCCTTCTCGTCATCTGGCGAGAAGGGCTTTAGAATCACAGCGGACTTCAATGTTTGACCATCCTCAATGATCTGTCGAACAACTGCAAAAAATGCACCGGTTGCCCAACCAACAAGAGGGCAGCATGACAAGCTCTAGCTGAATTCATCTACTGAGTTGTCAGATGCTTCGTGGCTGAGGCCACGCATAAGATACGCGGCCCCAGCCACTGCGGCATAAAGTGCCCAAGCGCCTACGCAGAAGAGCAGGTTTCCCAGCCAGTCCCCAACGAAAATCTCGTGTGTGTCAGTACTGCGATAGAACGAGTTCGTGACAGCAAGTAGTAATGCTGCTGCCCCGCTTGACAAGAGTCGTGTCCACAGTGCTCTCACTCTCCGTTGTGGCCATCGTTGTGGCGGGTCAACAATCAAAAGAACCAGGCCGGTGAGAAACGTTCCGTAAAGTGGAAATACCATCAAAAGAGTGCCAGCTGCGGCGAGTCCCGCGGCGGGGATATAAAAAAATCCCGAAGCAGATTCCAATCCATGTCGTGTAGGTACGGATTGCGTCCCTATCGTGTGAGCAGGTGTGCCAAATCGAGCTGAGCTCCTCATGAGCATCCGTCCTGCCATGACCGTGAAGGCAATCCAGCCGAGACCGAGAGATAGGAGCGTCTCACCCCAATGTTGAGATCCATAGTAGGTGGAAGCAACTGCATCAAACGCGATGAGCATGGTGGCTGCAAATCCTGCACCCAATACTCGGATCAGTAATGCTCGCCAGAGTGGCGGCTCCCATGTTGATGGCCGATCAATGATAAAAAGCAGCAGCCCGGCGAAAGGTGCAAGCCACAATGGAGTGTTCACCGGGGCGACTCCAGCAGTGAAGAGCAGAGAACCGGGTACTATCGCGAAGCCAAGGATGAGTCCTACCCAATACACGTAGGTCCGAACGAATAGTTTTAAAGACTCCACCACTTACACCTCCCATGGACTTCAGCACCGAAACTATAACGATTTTACGGCGGGGAGGCGACTCATGGCCAGACACACTTCAAAACCTACTGTCTCTTTTCAATTAAAGAAATTATTAGCTGACCGACAATCGTACCAGCGATAATAGCTACAAGAAGACCAACAAAACTAATTGTAATCATCTTGACCTCTACGTATACTTAAAGATACACCTCGCGGGGTAGCTGCCTTTACAGCTACCCTTTGAGACTGTCTAGGACTTCTTAAAATGCTTACCTGGCCTTTGAGAAGTCCTTTTTCTTTGCAAGCGTTGAATAACAAAATAACTTATTACGTTTGCTAAGACAGTAACAGTATTTGAGCCACCGATTCTTTTGCAAAATTAGGCAAATCCACAGATTCTTTGCAGAAATCAGGCGCACGCTAGGCGCCCCTAGGCGCCTATAGGCACTCCCTAGGCGCCCTCAAGACCCCTCTTGGTGCACGTTCGTTTCCCGCCGAGCTCGCACAGAGCGCGCCATCTGGCGAGAAACCCCGTCCACTAGCAGCGCTTCCGCACAAGAAACCCGGCATCCACACGAAATGGATGCCGGGTAGAAATCACTTTCTACCTGTACGCGCCGCGCGCAGCCGACCTGCGGTGTTGCGCGTGGTTGCAACCTGCGCATACCGGCGCTCCCCACGTGCCCGCGCCCCGCGCTCGGGCCCTTACTTGTACTCGTAGAAGCCCTTACCAGCAGCAACGCCGGTCTCGCCCTTGTCAATCTTCTCTTTGAGCAGGGCAACAATGCGACCCTGTACGGACTCAGGATCCTTAGCTGCAGGATTCATCAGAGCAACGTTGTATGCGGTGACCAGGCCAATGATGTCCAGGATCTGGAACGGACCCTTTGGAGAGCCGGTGCCAATGCGCCAAGCCCTGTCGATGTCCTCGACGTCGCCGACGCCGTTAGCCCAGAGCTGTTCAGCGGAGACCAGAAGAGGTACCAGCATGGAGTTCAGCAGGTAGCCAGGCTGCTCCTTCAGAACCTTGACCGGAATCATGCGGATGCTTGCCGCAAAAGCGACGACCATGTCAAAGTTCTCCTGAGCGGTACCTGCGTGACCCATAACCTCGCCGATTGGGTTGCGCCAAATCTCGTTAGCAAAGTGAAGAGCCAGGTACTTCTCGGGACGACCAGTAGCTGCAGCAAACATGCTTGGAATCATGGTTGAGCTGTTAGTTGCAACAATAGTCTTCTCGGGCAGGTGCTTGGCCAGCTCGGTGTAGAACTCAATCTTCTGCTCTGGATTCTCCGCGACGGACTCGATAACAAAGTCAGCGTCACCAAAAGCCTCGTCCCAATCGGAAGTGAGCTTGAGGTTGCTGTATGCGCGCTCTACCTGCTCTTTAAGCTGGTCGAGCTTCTCTGGAGTAATCTCGTCCTGAGCAATGAGACCGTATGCGTACGCCTTAGGATTGCTCTTCATAGCCTCCAGGGTGTTCAGATACACTTCTCTGAGGTGCTCAATCTTTGGACGAGCGCGCTCAATTGAAGCCTCAGACCTCAGCCAAATGGTGGTCTCGTAGCCGCGATAAGCGGTCTGGAATGCAATCTGGCTGCCCAAAACGCCGCCGCCAGCAACTACAACTTTCTTAACCTGCGAAATGTCCATAGGACGTTCCTTTCTACAAGCGTGGCAAAAAGTGCCGCGCGAACTATCTACCGTTCCTATACCCCAGAAACTCACCGTCAAACATTCGTTCGCAAAATTTTCGACTTTCATTCAATTCCTACAAATAACCCCTTGGCGAGAAACCACATCTACTCGTCACACTTCTTGGGTAGAATAGAGGCGTACCACCAGCAGTTGGTTTTAGCGCAGTTTATTGGCTACAACTTAAAAACACCAGGTACATCGCCTGGACAGAATAGAGGCATCATGATTGACGGAACATACAAGATTCAAATGGACTCTCCCGTTGGAGCCAAAGAGGGTACCGCTGTTCTCATCACCTCTGGCGAGAAACTCACTGGCTCACTGACCGCTATGGGTGTTCAGATTGATATTGAGAACGGCAAGGTTACCGACAACTCGTTTACCTTTGGTGGCAAGCTTGAGTCTTTTGTGGGTCCCGTTATCTTTGCCGTTGGTGGCTCCGTTGAGGGCGACGCCATTCAGGGCATCGCCCATATTGCTAACCGAGACTTTGTGTTTACGGGCACGAGGGAGAGTTAGAAACTTAGTTAAAGTCTTTTTAGGTTTTTTATATAACGAGTGTAGAGGATTGTTGTTGACATCAATCCATTTTGTCCAGCTGTTTTGGCTGCCTTTGAGTGTAAATACTGCAGCCACACTTGGACTTAGAAATTTAATTAAAGAATTACGATTTTTGATGTGAGCATTAATACTACTAATAATGACCAATCAAAAAAGCCTAGAAATCTCATCTGCAGTATCTTTTCCTCAAGTGGCTGAACCTGGAATTACTCCGTTAGTTCATTACTAGTGAGATTTGGATGAAAAAATATGCCATCAAAGCGAAAGTACAATGCATACAGTCTCTTCCGAAGTTGTTAAATACTATCTCGTGAGTTGTGTGTATAAGAAGAGCAGCTTGTCTAAAGCTAGATTTCTACTGTATAAAGCAGAAATCAGTGCTCGTGCAAACGTGTTGCTGCTAGAATGTAATCACTTTAGAATTTAATTAAAAGACAGATGTATGAGTTTAACTATTTGGAGCTTGTGAGTAGTGGTGATACCGAGACTGAGTTGCTGAAATAGCTTGCTGTCGGCGACATGATAATCATTAGTGTATGTATGCCATGAAGTCTCAAGGGAACGCAAGAAAAGACCTCAAATTTGTGTGACATTAGTTCAGTATTTTTATAAATATGTACATTATCGAAGTACTCATGAAGAAAGGGTAGTATCCAGTGGCGCTAGATGAGCTACATACCATTGAATTGGGCTTCATCGAGAGCTTTGACTCACGGTATCCAACATGGATTCTAGAGACACTTCTTCAAGATCGTACTACCGGTCGCAATATTATCTGGGCAGATAACGAATATGAAGCGCTCGGCGAAGGATATATGGGTGACGACGAGATTACTGTCGAGAAAATCACCGGTCTCTCCTCAGGTGTTATCAAGCCTCGTATTGCCAAGGAACAAGAACATCAATCCAAGCGAACAAAGTCTCGTGCAGAGGTATTTACCCCTTCCTGGCTTTGCAATCAGATGAACAATGATATAGATGCTACTTGGTTTGGCGCGCGGGACGTTTTTAATATTGAAGACAGTCAAGCATGGCACATCGCTCAAGAGCCAATTACCTTTCCCAAGAAAAAAGGTTACGGATGGCATGCTTATGTTGAGAGTCCACGTTTGGAAATAACCTGTGGCGAAGCTCCTTTTGTATGCTCTCGTTACGATACTGTTACTGGCGAAACATTGCCTGTGGATAAACGCATTGGATTTCTCGATCGCAAGCTCCGTGTAGTGAGCGAGAAGACAAAAACTCGCAAGGAATGGGTGCGCTGGGCATTCGCGGCGCTCAAGGCTTCCTATGGCTTCGAATACCAAGGAGACAATCTTCTTCTTGCGCGCATTAACGTATTTGAGACGTTCTGTGAGCATCTTCGTTCGCACTGGGGTGTAGGCATAACAGATGAGGAATTGGACCAAGCGGCATGGATTGTGTCGTGGAATTTCTGGCAGATGAATGGTCTCACGTGTGCAGTACCTACTAACAAGATGGATGCTGTTGCGCAGTCAAGACTCTTTGGATATGAGGAGCCTGTCCCGGAGCCTCTGCAGCCCACACTGTTTGACCTTCTAGACGAATTGTCCTTCGACGAAACAGCTGAAGAAGAAAAGGAAGAGGAATCCAGCGAGACGGTACCCCTCTGTGTCATATACGACTGGCAGGAAAACAAACCTCTCGAGTTTCAAGCGATGAAAGGCATGGTACGACCCATGAATAAGAAATTCTATGCGGTGATTGGTAATCCTCCATACCAGGAGGAATTAGAGGGAAACCAGCGCAACCCACCCATCTACAATTTGTTTATGGATGAAGCATACAAGATTTCCAGCAAGGTTGAGCTGATTACGCCTGCCCGCTTTCTGTCGGATGCCGGTCAAACACCAAAGGAATGGAATCGCAAGATGCTTCAGGACCCTCACCTCAAGGTCATGAAGTTTGAACCAGACGCCAGTACGGTCTTTTCTGGCGTGGAAATCAAGGGCGGCGTCGCAGTCACTTATCGCGATGAGGAATCAAATTTCGGTGCAATTGAAACGTTTGTACCTTATGAACCCTTACGCTCCGCTCTGTTTAAGGTTCAGGCCACTAGTGCTGATGCTCTGTCTGACATGGTTACCGGAGCCGTTCCTTATAAGTTCACTGATAAGGCCAGGCAAGACCATCCCGAGTACGTTGAGTTGATGGGCAAGTCCTGCGACTTGAGGACGAATGCGTTGGATAATCTCTACGATAAGCTTTTCTTCAGAAATAAACGCGATGATTTGGAGTACGCCGCAATCTACGGGCTCTTTAAAAAGAAGAGAGAATGCCTTTGGATAGAGCGTCAATACATCGATGTTCCTGAAAACTTCAGTGGATACAAGATACTCTTATCCAAGGCCAACGGCGCGGGAACCTATGGAGAGAAGCTTTCGTCTTTTGAGATTGCCGCTAAGGGAGTCGGACATACGCAGTCTTTCATTTCGATAGGAAACTTCGAAACAGAAGCGGAGGCGAAAAATCTTGTTAAATACCTGGAGACGAAATTTGCGCGCTCCCTTTTGGGAATTCTCAAGGTTACCCAAGATATATCCCCCTCGCGTATGGAGCCTCGTTCCAGTTCAGGATTTCAACAATGACTCAGATATCGATTGGTCAAAGTCAATTCATGAGATTGACCAACAGCTCTATGCGAAGTACGGACTAAACCAAGAAGAAATCGACTTCATCGAGTCACATGTGAAGGAGATGAATTAGTCATGTCTTTCACTGATATCAGTAAACTTGTAAATACATCACATCCAGCGCTACCTCAGATTTATGCTTATACAACACCTGAAATTACCCGCCATAATGGTTGGACCAAAATCGGCTATACAGAGCAGAATGTTGATACACGCCTTAAACAGCAGATGCACACCGCAGACGTGGAGTACAAGCTAGAATGGCACGGCAATGCAACTTATGAGGATACCGGGGAGACTTTTCACGATACTGACTTCCACGGTTATCTTCGCAAACTTGACATTGTTGGTAAACCTGGAACTGAGTGGTTTGAAATAGAGCCCTCTCCTGCTCATCAGCGCTTTTATGAGTTTCGTGAAAATCATGGAATTGTAGGAGATGCGCTTGCACCCGTTGAATATCGACTGCGCGATGAGCAGGAGAGGGCTTCGGAAAAAACGGTCGATTACGCACTTCTTCACGAACGTGGTGAGTTTCTCTGGAACGCTAAGCCCCGCTTCGGAAAGACTCTTACCTCGTATGACTTTGTAAGCGTATTGGGGCACAAAAGATTCTTATCGTTACCAACCGTCCTGCTATTGCAAACTCCTGGTACGACGACTATGTAAAGTTTGTCGGATCTGAGTCTGGGTTAGCATTTATCAGTTCTGTAGGCACACTTCAAGGAAAGCCATATTGTCTTTCCCGTGAGCAGTATCGAGAAGGACTCAACAACGGTGTTCCTAAGGGTTTCATCGAATTCGTGAGCTTGCAAGATCTCAAGGGTGCTATTGATTTTGGTGGAAAGTATGACAAGCTTGCCCATGTGGCAGAACTCGAGTGGGATGTTCTTATCATTGATGAGGCTCATGAGGGTGTAGATACTTTCAAGACTGATGTGGCATTTGATCACATTAAGCGTAAGTTCACTCTTCATCTCTCAGGTACACCCTTTAAGGCGATTGCCAACGAGAAGTTCTCTGAGGATGCAATCTTCAACTGGACCTATGCTGATGAGCAGAAGGCCAAGAAAGATTGGGATAACTCGGAACTTTCAAATCCCTACGCAGAGCTTCCGCGTCTTAACATGTTCACTTACCAGATGTCCGACATTGTGGCAGGGGAAATCAAACATGGCATGGATATCGACGGAGAGAACGTTGAGTATGCCTTCGATCTAAACGAGTTCTTCGCCACTAACGAGAACGGTTATTTCCTGCATAACGATGACGTTAACCGCTTTGGACGCACTTACCGCACAGAAGAAGTTTCCGTTTTCCACATCCGAGCTCAGAGACGAACTGCGCCACACGCTCTGGATGCTCAACCGAGTGGATTCAGCCAAAGCGCTTGCAAAGAAGTTGAAACAGCATCCTGTTTTTAGGAACTATGAAATCGTACTTGCGGCAGGCGACGGCAAGCTGGATGACGATGAAGTGAGTGCTCAGGCCTTCGATAAAGTGCGTAAAGCCATAGCCGAACACGATTACACTATCACACTCTCAGTGGGCCAGCTTACTACCGGCGTTACTATTCCTGAATGGACAGCAGTACTCATGCTTTCCAATATGAAGAGTCCTGCACTTTACATGCAAGCGGCTTTTCGTGCGCAGAACCCATGTCTGTTCAACAGGAACGGGAAGTTCCTACGTAAAGAGAACGCATATGTTTTCGACTTTGACCCCGCTCGCACGCTTACCATCTTCGAGGAGTTTGCGAACGACCTCTACACTGATACTGCTTCAGGTGGTGGCACCGCAGATGACCGCAAGCAGCGCGTGAGGACGCTGCTCAATTTCTTCCCGGTTATCGGCGAGGACGAGAACGGCGAGATGGTTGAGCTCGATGCCGAGCGTGTACTCTCTATCCCACGCAAGATTCGTTCGCGTGAGGTGGTGCGTCGCGGCTTCATGAGTGACTTCCTATTCCAGAACATCTCGAATGTTTTCCGTGCACCCGCTGAGGTACTCGATGTACTGCAAAAGCTTGAACCTTATAAGGCTCCCAGTAAGGAGCTTGGTGTGCGCGAGGATACGGCAGACGAGCTTGACCTCAACGAGAACGGCGAAGTGGATATCCCTCAGGAACAGGTAATAGGTCTCGCTAATGGGATATTTGGCGAAAAAGTCTACAGCTCTATCGCAGATGAACTCGATGATGTTATTGACACCATTACTGTTGATGAGGATGGTGACTCTGATGACGTGTTCCTTGATAATTTGCAGTCGATCTTCTCGGACAGTATTGCCAAACCTCTTGTGGAAGCAGCGAATGAGAAATACGGCGATGAGTTCCGCTCTGCGCAGCAGAAAAAGGTGGAGCGTCGCATCAAGGCGGATGTAGACATCAGACTTCATCGTGAAGTGGGTAACTTCACCATTGAAAGGAATCGCATCGAGAAGGAACGAGCAAGTCAGCTTGACCTTGCACAGACGCAGGAAGAGGCTGATGAGATCAACCGTGCTCAGGATAAAAAGATCGAGAGTGCGCGGCAGAGTCTCGTTGAGAGCCTCAAAGATTCTCGCGACGAACTGGTAAAGAGTACTGGCGAGACTGTAGTACGCGAAGTAGAAACTGCCAAGAGGGAGAACAAGAAGCAAACCATTGAAGGTAGTATTCGCGACCACCTGCGTGGTTTCTCTCGCACAATCCCGTCATTCCTGATGGCCTACGGTAATGAAGATACGACGCTCGCTCACTTTGATCAGATAATTCCAGCGGATGTATTCTTTGAGGTAACAAGCGTGACTGTAGAGCAGTTCTGCTTGCTGCGAGACGGAGGAGACGTTACCGACCCCGAGAGTGGAGAAACAATTCACTTTGAGGGACAACTTTTTGACCCCGTGGTTTTTGATGACTCGGTGCACGAGTTCATCAACATGCGCGGAAAGCTTGCCAACTACTTTGATGACAGCCAGGATGAGGATATCTTCGACTACGTGCCACCGCAGAAGACTAACCAGATTTCACGCCCCGAGACGTGGTTGTGAAGATGGTTGACTTGTTTGAGCAAGAAAACCCAGGCTGCTTCGATGACCCGAATCACACCTTCGCTGACCTCTACATGAAGAGTGGTCTCTACATTACCGAGGTTATAAAGCGTTTGTTTAACAGTGAAAAGATGTGTGAGCTTTTCCCAGATGACCGAACTAGACTTAATCACGTCCTTGAAGAGCAGGTCTTTGGTATTGCACCAACCGAGATTATCTACAAGATAGCAACGAACTACATCTTGGGTGCGAACGGAGAGGTCGGAGGCAGTTGCGATACAAACTTTGTAAAGGCTGACTCTGCTGAGCTTGCCAAGCAAGGAAAGCTTGCTGAGTTTGTTGAACAAGCGTTTGGAGGGAAGTTGTGAACGAAAATCAACCCATAAGATGTCTCAAGCGTTGAAGAATGCGACGTGGTTCAATATAACTCGTCTGTAATTGAGGGAAACTAGGGTATAGAAATGCTTAATAACGATATCAGAGTAGACTTACATATCCATTCAAAGGCGAGCGAATACAAAGAAATGCCGGACTCCACAGGGAAAAATATCGTCGCCGAGTCCGACATAAACCATCTTGATGTTTTGTTCGATAAGCTAAGCGCGCCAGAAAACAGCATCAACATGATTTCAATTACGGATCATAATCGCTTCGATCAAGTTTTATATGAAGAGATAAATAAGCGTATTGCTAGCAGCAACGGAGGAACTGTTCAAGGACTTCTTGCTGGTGTTGAATTTGACGTTCTGTTTCAGAAAGACAAGCCACACGCTCATGTAATTACGATTTTTGATGTAGGTGATTGGTCAAAAGATTCTGCTGCTTGTAGTGCCAACTACAAGAAGATACAAGAAGGAATAGATAGGGATAAATTGACGGATGTTAATGACAAATACAGTTTAGACCGTTTTGAATCTATTCTTAAAAATATTGGCCTCGACGTTATTCTTATTGTGCATCAGCATCAAGGACTCAGTAATCAAAAATACAAAAGAGGACGTTTTCTTCAGCTACAGACGAAGCTATTGATTATGTAAAGTTTGGTTACATAGACGCTCTTGAGTACACGAAGTCACGTATACAAGGAATAATCCTCTCGGATTTAGTTAATTTGGACGTCAAAGCGAGCACTATTGTCGGCAGTGATTGCCATACGTGGGAAACTTATCCAAAGCACGACCGAGATGACGAGTGTAAACGCGACAGCTACTACTCGACCATTCGGGCTCTGCCGACATTCAAGGGTTTGCTTATGGCGCTTACATCTCCCGATACGCGCTTCCAGCAACGTCCGCGCGTAATGAAAGAATCGTATATCAAGTATATGGACGTTAACGGCACAAGGGTTGAGCTATGTCCTGGTATAAACGCAATAATCGGGGAAAACGGTGCCGGCAAGTCATCACTGCTAGCAATGTTGACAGAGGAATCTCCAAAGCAGCATGTGAAGAACTTCCTAACTAAACGAAACACGATTCATGCAGATAAGCTTCTTAATGGCAGTCGGGTCACAAATATTAAGCAGGGACAGCTGGAGAAGAGCTATTCAAGTGACAACGGAATATTCGAATCGTCCCTCTATCCGGAAATCGAGAATACGCAGTTTGAAGCGTGCGTTAAGAGTTGGTCGAAGAAATTAAAGGAACGAATTGATAGCAATATCAAGAGCACGACTGTTCTCAATAAACTAGAAAGTACGTCATTCAAGTTGAACCCTGACCTTGAAAAGGGCACATATTATATCCAGATAAATGAGCCAGACGATTTTACTGGAAGCGCCAATCCGCATAAAACGCATATAGATCAAATCAGAAATGCACGGGCTATGTTGATTTTAGAACGTGGAACAAACTACTATCTTACGGAAACGAAGGAACGCAGATACCTTGACGCTGCAATTCAAGCGCTCGATGAGCTTCTAAAAATATTGGAGCAACGATCAGAGCACACCGACCTGCAGAACTCAGTCAAAAATATAATTTCTCGACAGATTGCCGCGTATAAGAAGAATCTAGAGCAACTGCAGAGTGATAAGGATACACAAACATTAATTTATCGGGCGCAGAAGAATGCTGTGAGCTCTGCAGTTTTGGGTGCGATAAGAGATCTTTTAAAAACTAAACCAGAGGTACCAGAATTTACCAGTATGCCTGAGGGTCTTGGTATAGATAGCAGTGACAAAGGAGGATTCAAGTTCTATACATCTGTGGAATATAGAGATTCCACCTCCCTCTCTTCTGACTTCCTAAAAAGTATGAATAACGAATATAAAACGCTGGACAAGGTTCTGGCCATAGGCTCCACTGATGAAGCCGAAAATGCTGTCCCCAGTCACTCGTCGGGAAATTGGAAATCGCGCTGGGATTCCTTGGTCACCAAGTTTATTGAAAATCAAGAGAAGACATCACATTACATCATGAACGCCAGCGATACGAAAGTTGGAAGTACATTAGGTGAGCAGGCGCTAACTTTTTATGAATACAGCTCGCTGCGTTCAGAAAACATCGATGTATTTGTCGTCGATCAGCCAGAAGACCATATTTCGAACGCGCGTATTTCGGAAGAATTAACTACGTTTTTCAATCGCATGAGAAACGATAAACAAATCATTTTAGTCACGCATAGTCCCCTTCTCGTTGTTAACCAAGATGCGGATAACGTAATAGTTTTGAACGAAGAAGAAGGAACCAACAAACTCGAAGTTCAATGCGGTTGTCTTGAATCTGAGGGAATTCTCGATCAGGTTGCTAAAAAAATGGAAGGCGGTACTGAAGCCGTGAGAAAGAGGTTGAGGGTTTATGGCAAAGCGGTTTAAGGTTGAAGGAACCGACGAGGGGACTATCTGTATTTCTGTCGATGGAGAGCAGACGATTTTGTCGGTGGATAGCGATATACAGGCAGAAGATATATACAACTCGTTGAAGTACCAGCCAAAAGATACTTATGTATTCGAAGACGGCGGGGCTGGCAAGGTAGAGCAGGCACCATATGAGGCATTTCGAGACTTCCTGAAAGAGATTGTGACTCAGGTAAACAAACTTGCAGAAAATGGCGATGCAATGCCAGAGGAAGGAAATGCTGTTGTAACCGACGCTAAGGAGAAGCTCGTTGCCATAGACGACGACAGTGAGATTCCTTTTTAGTATAGATTCGAGCAGCTTAATAGAAAAGATAAGTTGCTCGGCCTGAAGGCTTGGGCAAGCTTGTCTTTAGGGTCATTTTCCATCATCGAGGACGTTCTTGTGATAGCGCAGAAGGGCCTTCTGAGAATCCGTTACCGAGGAGGCTTACAATATCGTAGAGGATGTTGGCGAGCCCTCTGCGCGGCCAGCCTCCAGGAGCGCCCTGGTATAGCCCTCTACTTTTCGGACTTAGTGAGGTAGGTCGCTGAGATGAATTCAAAGCGTTCCTGGTTTGGTTTTTCACAGGGCATGTCTTGGTCTTCGCACTTGATGACAATGCTATTGATTGAGAAGAAGCAGATTTCTATACAACGTTGTTGATGCAAAAAAAAACAAAATGCTTGCTTACACCACTTTTCGGGATATGATTCTTCTCCACCCACCGATAAAACGACACCGTTCATGTGAACCTCATCTGTTTGGTCAGGTGGGGTTTCTCGTCAGACGTATAGTCAAAGTGGTGTTATTTGGACGTGCGGCGCTATTGGACGTGTGACATCATTGGACGCGCAGAGACCTTTGACCGCAGCGTCGTGTGATGCGCAGCGTCGGCAGAATCGGGGCGAGAAATGCAAAAGTTACAGAAACGCTTAGCAACGGCTTTGAGCGTGTTTATGACGTTGGTGCTCTCGTTTGCGCTGGTTGGGTGCAACGTATTTCCGTTTCTGCAAAACAATTCTGCCCAGCAAACAGCGCAGTCGTCAATCACAACGGGGGGAAATCGAGGCAATACACGAGCCTAAATTTGGCGGCAGCTACCTGGATATCGCCATCGACGATTTTAATAACCTGGGGTTTGAGTATGGCGACAGCGTGGACGTTACGTTTAGTAACGGATACAAGCTCTCCGATATTCCGTACTACAACGGCAATTACACCAAAACCAACGAGCCACTGGTTGTTGCATATCCAGGCTACCCTTACGTCTATGTGTGCGTAAATAATGGCGAGCCTCTATGGGAAAGCGCTGGTCTTAAGGCGGGAGATACGGCTACGGTGACGCTCCACGAGAAGCAGAAGTATGCAGCGGTTCAGAAGGCTTTGAGTGCAACGTACACCAATAATCGCTCCGACTACACAAGTGACGAGGTCTTTGCTAACTTCCGCCCCATGAAAGGTGGAAATATTGCTGAGGGCGTGGTGTATCGCTCGGCGTCTCCTATTGATAACCAGAACAATCGCGCGCCCTACGCGGCGGATCTTGCTCAGAGGTGCGGCGTGAAGTTTATCCTGGACCTGGCGGATACCAACGAAGAGATCCAGGGCTATTACCAGAATGCGGACTACGACATTACGTGGCATAAGAGCCTGTATGATGCGTTGAACGTTGCCGCTCTTGACCTCAATGCTAATTACCGTGGCGGCCAATATGCCCACCGTCTGGCAGCGGGCCTTCGAGAGATAATTCTGCATAAGGGACCATTCCTTATCCACTGCACCGAAGGCAAGATCGTACGGGCTTTGTCTGCGCTCTTCTCGAGGCACTTTGCGGCGCATCCTACGACGAGATGCGCGATGATTACATGATTACCTACGACAACTATTACGGCATTAACGAGAAGGACGATAAAGCTCGTTACGACGCCGTCGTTGACGTGAAGTTCAACGACATCGCTCGCTGCATTGCTGGCCTACCTACGTATAGTTCGCTTGACGGTGCGGATTATGCAGCCGGCGCTCGCAAGTATCTGACCGATGCTGGCATGACCGAATGGGAGATCAACAAGCTCATCGAACGGTTAACAAACAAGTAGTGCGTTCGGGTTGCGGCGGCGACGGTCCGGGTTGCGGCGACGGTCGCGGCGGGCGGGCGCGGCGGTGGTTGCGGCGACGGCTGCGGGCTGCGGCGTGCGGCGCACGGGTCGCGACAAAAACTGACAGGTTAGATGCCTGGCGAGAAGAGTGTTCTTCTCGCCAGGTTTTTGAGTGGGGTATTTGAAGTAGGGCATTGCGTTGTCCGCAGGTGAATTTTATGTGAATGACCTTGCGATAGACGGCTATCGTTGCATTTGTTATAACATTCTCACTTCTGAATTTTTAGGGATTACGTGCTGTTTTGGGGACTATATGAATGAAATGGATGGCCTTGAGAAGAAGCTTATGCCCATGGCAGAGTCGGTGAGTAAGAATAACTATCTTCTTACTATGCGCGATTCGTTTGCCATGCTCATGCCAATCCTTATCATCGGATCAATGTTTACGCTGGTAGGTAATCTGCCAATCCCTGCGTGGGTTGATTTCTTGAAGTCCACAACAATTCAGGGCAAGTCACTTTTCTCGCTATTGGCTATCCCTTCTGCCTGCACTGTTTCGCTCATGGCAATATTTTTGTCGTTCGAGATTGGCTACAACTTTGCTGATCAACTTGGTTTAGAGGATCGAGTTTCTGCTGGTATGGTTTCGCTCGTCAGCTGGTTTATTTTGATGCCTCAGGTGACTGAGTTTTTGCCCCAGGGAGCTTCTCAGCCATTTTTGGTGGAGAGCATTCCTCTTGCGTGGACCGGCGCGAGGGGTGTGTTTGTAGCGATTATCGTGGGCTTTTTGTCGGTGTCCATTTTTGGATTTGCCATCAAGAAGAACTGGGTTATTAGGATGCCGGAGGGCGTTCCTACGTCTGTTTCGCTTGCGTTTAGTGCTCTGGTTCCGATGGCGCTCACGTTTGCCGCAGTGTGGGCGATTAGCGTTTTGTTTGCACTTACCCCTTGGGGAGATGCGTTTACCTGCATTTATTCCATGTTGCAGATTCCACTGACTATGCTTGGTGGAACCGTTTGGGCTCTGGCGATTGCTTACATCATTCAGGGTATTTTCTGGTTCTTTGGCATTAACGGGTCAAACATTACGAGCCCTATTTTTACGCCGATTTTGACTGCTCTTACGCTGGAAAACCAGGCTGCTTTTGCAGCTGGAACCGCACTGCCCAACATTATCAATCGAGAGTTTGATGCGTTCTTTGCTCTGTTTGGTGGCGGAGGATCAACCCTCTCACTGTTGATTGTGATATTTTTGTTCTGCAATTCTCGTCGTGCAAAAGACATTGCAAAGATCTCCATTGTGCCTGGTATTTTTGGTATCAACGAGCCCGTCATGTACGGACTGCCGATAGTTTTGAATCCCATCATGGCAATTCCTCTGATTTTTACGCCGGTTGTTAACGTTTTAATTGCGTGGTTCACAATGAGCGCCGGCTTGGTGCCTCTTTGTAACGGTATTATGCTGCCTGGAAGTACCCCTCCTTTGATCTCGTGATTTCTTTTGTGCGGATGGCAGGGCGCTTTACTTCAGCTCGTATTGATTTTGATTGATATGGCAATCTACCTGCCGTTTATTAAGGCTCTGGATATGCAGTTTCTCAAGGAGGAAAAGGGAGCTGAGACAGAGCATGCAGTCTAGGTGCTGCAGAGACATAGTGTGCGTTGAAGGCAACTCTGAGTGGGCTGCCTTTTTCTGTTCGCCGAAATATGTAAGAAGTTATAAATATGAGCTCCAATTAGGAGGATACTATCAGTAGAAAAGCGCAATTTAACTGGTGGTACATGCTAGGCGATGACACAGGTTGGTCTGGCAGTGTATGCGAGCGGCCAGAAAGATTTACTGGCTTTTGCTTAAAGGGGAGCAGCAATGATAGATAGACAATCTCTTGATGAGGTCCTCACTCAGTACAAAGAGAATTTTCCTTCTCACTGGGAGGAAGAAAAATATAAGTGGAAAGCAATTAAGTGCTTCCAGGATAACTGGGATATAAACGCCCAGGATTTTCCTGCGATGTTGAGTAAGTCGCTGTCAAAGACAGATAATCTTTTAACTACTTCTTATGATTTTTCTCGTAAGATGATTGAGTTTTATGCTGAACAGGATGCAGAAGAAGTTCGTAGTATGTTTATGCAACTTTATGACGAGAACATCGATATAGTTGAGCGTATTAACGGATTTATGGCAAAGTCGGATAAGTTACTGGATGTATATGGTCCTGAAGGAAAAGCAGCATTATCAAAAAGAGGGAACCATCACAACTTATCTTTTGGCTTAGATATCCAGACATATATTACATATATAAGTTTAGACAAGTAAAAGCTTTTATCGGATAGGTTAGAGAGCAATTACGAGTTTAAGCAGGGGGCATCTACAACTAATATAAGGACGTATACGAAATTTTATAATGAAGTTAGAGATGTAATTTCTGAAGATTCCGAACTCATTAAGATGTTTACCTCTGCTTTAACAGAAGATTGCTATCCAGATCCTTATTTTGTGACTCTAACGGCTGATATTGCGTATTTCTCAAAGGATTATAAAGAGATTCCTCCAACTCAACCTGGTGATAAGTTGTTTTGTATTCCTCCATATAACAAGGGAAAATTTTTGGAGGAAGTATTTATGCCGGAGGAGAAGTACGACAAGCTGACAGCTGTCCTGTTGAATAAAAAGAACATTATTTTGCAGGGGGCACCAGGAGTTGGAAAGACCTTCTCGGCAAAAAGACTTGCATATTCGCTGATAGGCGCCGTAAACGAGGATGCTATTGAGTTCGTACAATTCCACCAGAATTATTCGTACGAAGACTTTATGATGGGCTACAAGCCTAGTGGTTCAAGCTTTGAACTTAAGAAAGGCGTGTTCTATCGTTTTTGCAAGAAGGCAGAGGCGGATCCTGACGCAAAATATTTCTTTATTATCGACGAAATTAATCGCGGCAATCTGAGCAAGATTTTTGGCGAACTTTTGATGCTCATTGAGAATGATTATCGAGGTACACCGGCTACACTTGCGTACAATGACGAGAAGTTCTCGGTCCCAGAGAACCTTTACATTATCGGAATGATGAATACGGCAGACAGAAGCCTGGCGATGATTGATTACGCTTTGCGTCGTCGTTTTAGCTTCTTTGAGATGGAGCCTGGTTTTGAGACTGAGGGCTTTATCCAGTACCAGCAGTTACTCAAAAATGAAACCTTCAACGATCTTCTCGCCAAGGTGATTGAGCTGAACTCGGAGATTGCATCGGATAGGTCGTTGGGCAGGGGATTCTGTATTGGCCACAGCTATTTCTGCGGGCGTGATGAGCTGAGCTGCAGCGATGAATGGATGCAGGAAGTTGTGGATTATGACATCTTGCCAATGCTGGGCGAGTATTGGTTTGACGACCAGGAGAAATACCAGCGCTGGGAGAACATCCTTCATGGAGTGTTTCAATGACCGAAGATAGGCATATCTTCATAAAAAATATTTACTATATGCTGTCGTACGCCTTCACTACGCTGCGGGAATCTGTGTATGAGGACGTGCAGAAGGAGACGTTTGACTCGATTTATAACCTGTTTGCGGCCATCTTGTCCAAGGGAATTGGTTTGCAGCTCAAGCAGGGCTTGTATCGTGAGTACATAAATTGTGTGGAGAATCTGGCGGTTGTTCGAGGCAAGATTGAAATGCCGGGGACTATGAGGAACCGCCTTGCTCATCGCGTACAAGTTACCTGCGATTTTGATGAGCTTTCGCAAAACAATCTATTCAATCAGATTCTAAAGTCCGTGGCCCTATTGCTGCTCAAACAGAAGGGTGTATCGCCGCAGCACAAGGTTACGCTTAAGCGAGAATTGCTTTTCTTTGCGGACATTGACGAGGTTGATTTAAAACAGGTTCGCTGGGCGGATATTCGTTTTCAGCGCAATAATCGCACGTATCAGCTACTACTCTCAATTTGTCAGTTGATTGTTGAAGGCATGCTCATGACCACTGAAGATGGAGAGTACCGCCTGGCAAGTTTTATTGACGAGCAAAAAATGCATAGGTTGTACGAGAAGTTCATTCTTGAGTATTACGCACAGGAATTTGCCCAGCATGTGAAAGGCTTTTCTGCCAGAGCATCGCAAATTCCCTGGGATTTGGATGATGGATACGTTGGGCTTTTGCCGGACATGCAGACAGATATTACACTCTCGTATGGTGATCAGATTTTGATTATTGACGCGAAGTATTATCAGCATTCGCTTCAAGAAAATTTTGGTGCGCATAAGGTGCATTCGGGTAATTTGTATCAGATGTATACGTATGTGAAGAATAAAGAAGCCCAGGTAAAAGGTGCCGACCGGAAGGTTTCAGGCATGCTTTTGTACGCGCGAACAAATGAGCTGCTGGCTCCTGACGACGTGTATCAAATAAGCGGCAATAAGATTTCTGTGCAGACGCTTGATTTGAACAAGGAGTTCTCGTGCATTTCTGCGCAGCTTGACAGGATTGTGGAAGACCAGTTTGGGATAGAAAAATAGGACCGGCCCTGGACTAGGCAAAAAGCTCTAGCGGAACCGGTCATGTTGATGTAAGTATACAGGCTTTTTTAGATGTGGCTATTTTGGATGAGGTAAATAAATACCTTCTGCAAAAACAACGTTCTTATCGAGAAGTTCTTGTATTCTTCTGGCAACCGAAGTATCCCCATCGATGGCTTTTCTGTAGTAGTTGGCCATTAGTATGTGAGCGTAAACGCTCTTGGGGTCAAAGCTAATGTCTTTTGGGCGAAGTTTTTTCTGAACTGGACATTGGATGCGCATGGGTCTATTCCATAGTTGACGATGATGTGCACACAAATTTCTTAGTACATGTAAAGAATGAACAACACTTGAAAAAAAGGTTTCCATTGGACACCGAGAGATTTAGCTACTCTTTTGGTTACTTCAATATTATCTGAATAGCTAATCATATTAGAAATTCTTCCAAAGGAGAGGACCTCTACAGCAACCCAGATTGGTACATCATGATATTTTTTTCGTAGGGTGTGTTGAAACTCTCTTTTGAATAATGCTGAATGATTCGGCTTTTGTCATGATCAAGATCTGAAAGAATTCCCGGAATTATAAATTTTTTTGCAAAATTGTGATCCGCATAGGTTTTGTAATCAAGATAGTAAGCATTTGAACCGTACTCATTACCAAATTCGTGGGCAAGCTTTGCTCTAATTGCGATTTCGATAACACTTAATTGCTCTGTCAGCAGAATTCGTAATTTAGCATCTAGGTTAATAAGCTTATTAATATCTTGAAAAGAAGTATTGCCGACAAACGAGTTCTTGCCTTTCTCCGGATCTTCTTGAAAATCACGAGCATATCCAGAGAAACGATAGTAATTTGTCCTACTTAAAAATTTCCTCAGTTCATTATCATCTGGGCAGATAAGTCCACGGTCTTGAATTAATAAACAACACATCTCATCGATGCTTTTAAAAGGTTTATTTTCCATATGAATCCCAATGCTATGAAAAGGCCCACCGCATTTCAGGACGCATTGCGTAGCCTTGGGTGGGCGCTGATGAACTAACTATAAACTAAATAGCAAGATTGTCTAGAGTAATAGGGTTGAAACTGTAAATTCTCTATAGCAATCTCTTCAAGCTATTTATGCAGGTTTATGTATATGATGTGCGTATCAAAGCGTTTCTCGCTAGCCAAGATTTGATTAAGTTGCGACGTATAAACGCGCCGGTAGATTAGTCGTTGCGTAAAAGTTTTGCGGGGTTAGGACTCGCGCTGTTTGCGGGCGTGGCTTGGCGTATAGTTATAGAGTTACAAGAAGAAATATTGGCGTGATACAAGGCGTTTTACGCCGAGAAGAGTGTTTATGCTTGCTATAAAAAATGAAACAAACGTAGTGCTTGCGGTTGATACGTCTACAGACATGCTGGCGTGTACGGTCGCACGTCTGACCAGGTGCGATGCTGGGAGCGCTGCTTGTGCGGTGGACAGCGCGGCGACCTCAGACGGCGGGTTTGACGTAGAGGTACTTGCGTCCACAGATCACCTGTGCCGTCGCCAGGCAAACGTGGAGCTTGTGGGCTCGGTCCAGGAGGCGCTTGACGCCGCTGGGTCTGACCATGGCTGATGTTGATGCTGTTATCGCAGGTAGAGGACCTGGTTCGTTCACGGGCGTTCGCATTGGCGTGGCCACCGCAAAGGGTATTGCATGCGGCTCTGGTCTGCCACTTTACGGTGCAAGCGCGCTTGATGCCATGGCGTTCAGCGCGTGGAAGGCGGGCGTACGCGGCACCGTTGGCGTTGTTGCAGACGCCATGCGCGGCGAGGTCTATCCGGGCATCTACCTGCTGGATAACGCCGGAGCACACAGAACGTTCCCGGTGGAGACCGTCCTCAAGGCAGACGCTTGTGTAGAGGAGTGGTCGAGCAGGACTGATAAGGACCAGCTCACGCTTACAGGCAATGGCTTAGTGAAGTACCGTGAGCGTTTTGAGTGCGCGGGTTTCTCGACATACACCGATGAAGCAACGTGGTTCCCAACAGGAGAAGGCCTGGTACGCGCGGTGTGCATGCCCGAGTATCAGCAGGCGGGTGCGGGCGATCCGGCGCTGGTGCTGCCCATCTACACGCGCCTTTCTGATGCGGAGGAGTCGGAGCGTAAGCGTTTGGGCCTCAAAGAGCCGGCAACGGTGGCCCTGACCGGCGTGGATGATGCACTGGCCGATATTCACCTGCAGCTTCGTCCGATGACGGTGAACGATCTGGACCAGGTGGCGGAGCTTGAGGCGGCAACGTATGCCGACGCTGCGCATTCTGCCTGGTCAAAGCAGACGTTCTATGACGAGCTTTCGGGTGTGGGGCGCAGCTGGTGGCTGGCTCACGACCGCGGAACGGTCATCGGTTTTGCGGGCGGTCGCCTGGCAGGAGCTCAGTTTGAGGTGGAAGAAGTGGTGGTCACGCCTGAGCGTCGCCGCCAGGGAATTGCATCCAAGCTGGTAGAACGCGTGGCATACGATGCTCAGATGCTGGGTGCATCTGCGATTACTCTTGAGGTGGAGGAGGATAACGCTCCAGCTCAGGGTGCCTATAACAAGCTGGGATTTGTTGAGGTTGGTCGTCGCCCGGGATATTACGGTCCAGATTGTGCGGCGCTTTTGATGACGGCGCAGCTGCCTTTGGCGGTTGGTGTTGGCTTTGAGGCGAGAAACCCTGAACCTCACGCATCAGTGCGTCCGTGGCCTATTGTTGCAGGTGAGCGCTCTGAAGAGACGCTTGCGGCACTGCGCGAGGCGGGGGATTTGATTCTCAGCCTGGAGTCCTCGTGCGACGAAACTGCCATGTGCATCATGGATTCACACGGTGTGGTCTGCGCAAATGTTGTTGCAACTCAAATTGACTTCCACGCTCGCTTTGGCGGCGTCGTGCCCGAGATTGCTTCTCGCAAGCACACCGAGGCTATTGTGGGTCTTTTCGAGGAGACCTTGGCCCGCGCGGGCGCGCACTTTGGTTGCGACACGCTGGTGCCGTCTGACCTGGCCGCCGTTGGTGTTACTGCAGGTCCTGGCCTTGTTGGCGCACTTGTTGTGGGCGTGGCGTTTGCCAAGGGCTTCTGCGTGGCCACTGGCCTGCCGCTTATTCCCGTCCACCACCTGGAAGGTCACCTGCTGGCCAACCTGTTTGAGACGCCTGACCTGGAGCCTCCATTTGTGGCCAGCCTGGTCTCGGGCGGCAATACTATGCTGGTACACGTGCGTGCCTGGGGAGATTACGTGGTCCTGGGCTCCACCATTGACGACGCCGTGGGCGAGGCATTTGACAAGGTTGCTAAGGCGCTGGGTCTCGGCTATCCAGGTGGCCCCGTTATCAGCAAACTTGCAGTTCAGGGCAATCCTAAGGCCATCCACTTCCCGCGCGCGATGATGCATAGCGGTGACTATTCCTTTAGTCTCTCGGGCTTGAAGACTGCCGTTATTACCTACATTGAGGGCGAGAATCGCGCAGGTAGAGCAATCAATCTGCCCTGATTTGGCTGCCTCGTTTGAGCAGGCTGTTATTGACGTGCAGGTTGCAAAGGCTAAAACCGCTGTTGAGGAGACGGGCGTCTCCGATTTCTGCGTGGGTGGCGGCGTAGCTGCAAACCCCGCACTTAGAGCTGCATATAAGGAAACCTTTGGTCGTATGGGCGTTCGAGTAACGGTACCTCCGATGTCGGTTTGCGGCGACAATGCCGCAATGATTGCCGTCGGCGCGCTTCGTAGCTACCGTACGCAGGGTTTCTCGCCATTGACCTTGGACGCAAACCCCAACGCGCAGCTGGGATCGTGGTCGTCGGATGCGGCGCCCGTTGTCCCAAGCGGCATGTAAGGAGGCTATTGTGCAAGACGGATTTATCAAAGTTGCAAGTATCACGCCGCGTGTCCGCGTGGCTGACGTGGCGTTTAACGTGGAGAGCTGCCTGGCTGCCATCGAAGAAGCCGCAGGTAATCGAGGCGCCAAGGTGGTCGTGCTGCCCGAGCTCTGCATCACGGGCTACACCTGCGAGGACCTGTTCTGGCAGGACGCCCTCCTGGACGCAGCCGAGCGCGGCTTGGTTTCCATTGCCGCCCGCACGGCCGACGTCGACGCGTTGCTGCTGCTAGGCCTGCCTGTTCGCGTAGCTGGCAAGCTCTACAACTGCGCCGCCGTTCTCTTTAGGGGAGAGCTTTTAGGCCTGGTGCCCAAGCGCTACGTGCCCATGTACAACGAGTTTTACGAGGGACGACACTTTGTTTCTGGACCCAAGACGGTCACCAGCGTGGACTTTGGCCTGCTGGGCGAGGTGCCGTTTGGTACCAACCAGCTGTTTGCGTGTGACACCATTCCTGAGCTGGTCGTGGGCGCGGAGATCTGCGAGGACCTCTGGGTGCCTATGCCGCCGTCAAACGCGCATGCCGTTGCCGGCGCCACGCTGATCTGCAACTTGTCCGCGTCGCCCGCGCTGGCCGGCAAGTCTGCGTACCGTCGTCAGCTGGTTGCACAACAGAGCGCGCGTCTGATCTGCGGCTACGTTTATGCCAGTGCAGGTGAAGGCGAGTCTACGACCGATTTGGTTTTCTCGGGCCATGATCTTGTTGTCGAGAATGGCCGTGTGCTCGCCGACTCCGGCGTGTTTGGCGAGGGTATCGCCGTGTCCGAGATTGACGTGCTGTCGCTGGCGGCCGACCGCAGGCGCATGTCGACGTTTGAGGTTGCTCCGACGCCGGAGGATTACAAGCACCTGACCACGTATTTCTCGCTGGAGTTTGACGGCGAGGGCGGCAACGAGCACGCCGCCGCAGGTCACGGGCACGACAGCGAAGGCGAGGGCGTCGAACTTGCTATCCGCACGCCGCTGACCAGGTACGTTGACCTACATCCGTTTGTGCCCGCGATGGATGACGCTCGCACAACACGCTGCGAGGAGATTCTGTCGATTCAGGCTCACGGTTTGGCTTCAAGACTGGCGCACACCGGCTCTGACCACGCGGTTATTGGCATTTCGGGAGGACTTGACTCTACGCTGGCCCTTCTCGTCACGGTGCGAGCGTTTGACCAGCTGGGATACGACCGCTCGGGCATTGTAGCTGTGACGATGCCGGGATTTGGCACCACGGACCGCACGTACACCAACGCTATTGAGCTGGTGCAGTCGCTTGGCGCTGACCTGCGCGAGATTTCCATTGTGGATTCCGTGCTGCAGCACTTTGCCGACATTGGCCACAACCAGGATGTTCACGACGTCGTGTACGAAAACGCCCAGGCTCGTGAACGCACGCAGATCCTGATGGACGTTGCCAACCAGGTGAGCGGCATGGTTATTGGCACGGGCGACCTATCCGAGCTGGCGCTTGGTTGGGCAACGTATAACGGTGACCAGATGTCCATGTACGGCGTGAATGCTTCGGTACCAAAGACGCTGGTCAGGTACCTTGTCGATTACTGCGCAGACGCTTATGAGGAGCAGGGCGAGGACGAAATTGCTCACGTTTTGCGCGACGTTCTGGACACGCCGGTTTCTCCTGAGCTGCTGCCATCCGCGGCAGACGGTTCCATTGAGCAGAAGACGGAGGACCTGGTTGGCCCATACGAGTTGCACGATTTCTTCTTGTTCCACGTGCTTCGTCATGGAAGTGGTCCACTCAAAGTTCTACGTCTTGCTGAATGTGCGTTTGGCACAGGCACTGACCAGGAGATTTACGACCACGAGACTATCGTGCGTTGGCTGAAGGTATTCTATCGCCGCTTCTTCTCGCAGCAGTTTAAGCGCTCGGCGATGCCTGACGGACCAAAGGTTGGTTCGGTTTCGCTGTCTCCGCGCGGCGACCTGCGCATGCCATCCGACGCTTCTAGCTCGCTCTGGCTCTCTGAACTGGAGAGCTTGGAGGCCTAGCTGGCGTTGCTCGATGGTGCGAGGTACCGTGATGACGTTGACGCAAATTCTGCCGTGCAGCAAATGATGACGTTCAGTACCCAGCTATTCATGTATATGAATAGCTGGGTACTTTTATGCAGGTGGATTTTTACTACGAGTAAGGAAGAGGCGGTTTTGGCCCAAAAATGACTCCCAAGTGGTAAAAAATGCGTTTAGTTGGGGTTTACAGAAATAACAGGATTCTATGCATCGAGTCTACCTGCTGTTTTGCTTTGGACAAATAATCAGAAATCTGGATAGAATTTGCCACCTGGTAAAATGTAGATGCGATTTTTCTGAATACTCCATTTCATCCCCAACTAAACGCATTTTTTACCCAAATTGGACCCTCCCAAAGAGGTGCTCATTTTTCCTATGCAAAATCGCGAATATCACTAGCAAAATATGCACGCAGCGAATATTTGCACCAAAAATTATGCTAATGGCAAGAAATTGCAGGTGAAGACCACCTGGCGCTCGCGCCTGCCGACGCAAACCGCGTCTACCAGCAGCTCAGCAGCATCGCGCGTCTGTACGCAGCCCGCACGTCGCCCGCGCTCTGCCCGCACCTACCAGACTGCGCATAACCGTTGACGGCTTATACTGCACGCCTACAGAAAATCTAAGTCGGTTTTGTAAGATTTTCATAATATTTCGTATAAATTGTTTTCCCGTGTGGAATAACTAATAGCGTTGGAAAAGGGCGCTTGGCGCCAATATCGGGCTTGGCCCGAAAGGGAGGTTTTCATTATGAATTTGAAGCCACTTGGAGATCGTGTTCTGGTAAAGCCTGCTCCAAAAGAGGAGAAGACATCCTCTGGTCTCTACATTGCATCCGCAGCTCAGGAGCTTCCACAGCGCGGTGAGGTCCTCGCAGTTGGAACTGGCAAGCTTGATCAGAATGGCAATCGCATCGCTCTTGATGTTAAAGTCGGCGACCAGGTATTTTATGGCAAGTTCGGTGGCACCGAGGTCAAGGTAGACGGCGAGGAGCTCCTGCTTCTTCGTGCTGACGACATCCTTGCAGTCCTCGAGGACTAATCGCTCGTAGCTCGTTCGCTCGTAGCTCGTTCGCTCGTAGCTCGTTCGCTCGTAGCTCGTTTGCTCGCGGCTCGTTAACTCGCAGCTTAGTCGCTCGCATCTTTGTTCGTCCGCTTTTTACGTGTAAATTCAGCTATTTTGGAGGAATACCATGGCTAAAGATATCGATTTTGGCACCGACGCTCGTGCCAAGCTTGCTAAGGGCGTAAACACCCTGGCAGATGCCGTAACCACCACTCTTGGACCTAAGGGTCGCTACGTTGCTCTGCAGCGTTCTTACGGCGCACCAACCATCACTAACGATGGCGTCTCCGTTGCTCGCGAGATTGAGCTCAAGGACCCAGTAGAGAACATGGGTGCTCAGCTGGTCAAAGAGGTAGCAACTAAGACTAACGACACCGTCGGTGACGGTACTACCACCGCAACCCTGCTTGCACAGGTCATCGTTAACGAGGGCCTCCGCAACGTTGCAGCTGGCGCAAACCCAATCGCAATCCGCCGCGGCATCGACAAGGCTGTTGAGGCTGTTGTCGCTCAGATGAGGGGCATCGCTAAGGAGGTCTCAACCAAGCAGCAGATTGCTTCCGTTGGTACCATTTCCGCAGGTGACCCAGTCATCGGTGGCAAGATTTCCGACGCTATGGATGTTGTCGGCAAGGACGGCGTTATCACCGTTGAGGAGTCCCAGACCTTCGGCATCGACATCGACACCGTTGAGGGCATGCAGTTTGACAAGGGCTACGTTTCCCCTTACTTCGCAACCAACAACGAGACTCTCACCGCTGAGCTGGACAATCCTTACATCCTCATGACTGACAACAAGATTTCCTCCATCCAGGACATCCTGCCTATCCTTGAGGCTGTCCAGAAGCAGGGCGCACCTCTGCTCATCATGGCTGAGGACGTCGACGGCGAGGCTCTGACCACCCTCATCCTCAACAAGCTCCGCGGCGTTCTGAACGTCTGCGCAATCAAGGCTCCTGCATACGGCGACCGTCGTAAGCGCATGCTCGAGGACATCGCTGTTCTCACCGGCGGCCAGGCAGTCATCAAGGAGCTCGGTGTTAACCTCAACGAGATCAGCGCAGAGATGCTCGGTCGCGCTAAGTCCGTCAAGGTCACCAAGGAGACCACTACCATCGTTGGTGGCGCTGGTTCCAAGGAAGCAATCGATGACCGTATCACCCAGATCAAGGCTGAGATTGAGAACACCACCTCTGACTTTGACCGCGAGAAGCTCCAGGAGCGTCTTGCTAAGCTCGCCGGCGGCGTTGCAGTCATCAAGGTTGGCGCAGCTACCGAGGTTGAGCTCAAGGAGATCAAGCACCGCATCGAGGACGCACTTCAGGCAACTCGCGCAGCTGTCGAGGAGGGCATCGTCGCAGGTGGCGGCGTTTCCTTCCTGGCTGCTTCCTCTGTCCTCGACAGCGTTCAGACCTCTGACGCAGACGAGAAGATCGGCGTTGAGATCATCCGCAAGGCACTTGAGGCTCCAGTCCGCACCATCGCTAACAACGCTGGCTTCGAGGGCAGCGTAGTTGTCGAGAAGATCAAGGCACTCCCAACCGGCCAGGGTCTTGACTCCGCTTCCGGCCAGTATGGCGACATGATTGAGATGGGTGTTCTTGACCCAGTTAAGGTCACCCGCACCACACTCCAGAATGCAGCTTCCGTTGCATCCCTCATCCTCATCACCGAGGCAACTGTTTCCGAGATGCCAAAGGACACCACCATCGAGGAGTCCATTTCTCGCGCAGCTGCTCAGGGCGGCCAGGGCGGTATGTACTAATCCGCACTTCCAAGGAACTTCAATCGGGTCCAGCCTCTCGCTGGGCCCGATTTTTTCTTTCGTCACAAAACTTGGCGAGAAACCCGTCTTGTCACAGGCGAGAAACCCGCCTGATCGCAGCCACAACGTTTACCCGCTCATCGTCCATTAATCGAAATCGTATGAATGTGACGTCATTTGAGCGGAATTATTGGTCGCTACAGGTTAAAATATTTATTTGCGACTACGCTCGGTCCATGCGACCAGCTCGCATACTTGAACCATCCGCCACGCGCCAAAGGAGAGGAGGCACCATGGCTCAGAACCAGAATCGTAACGAGGAGCGAGATTTTCTCGACGACCTCATTGATATCCAGGACTCCCTGCAGGTGCTTTCCAACCCGCTCGACGCGCTGATGGGAAGCCTGTCTATTGACCCAAATACGGACAAGCCGTTTGAGCCAATGGACTACAAGGAAATCCCCTGGTCAAACGCAAATCGCTGCCTGAGGTGCGCCTCCGGAAAAGCCGAGGCATGTTCTCGCTGTCTTGACGTTTGCCCAGTTAATTGCATTGATATCCATAACCAGTCCGTGCGCATCGACGATGAGGCTTGTCTCCAGTGTGGCCTCTGTGTTGCTGCGTGCCCAACCGAGACGTTCAATACGCGCCGCCACACGTCCCGCATGCTGTATGACCAGGTAGCTCGCGCGGCCTCCGCGTACGAGCAGTGCTACATCACCTGCACTCGAGCTCTGGCGAGAAACCTGAGGGCAACGAGATTTGCCTGCCTTGCGTGGGTATGCTCTCAGCCGACATTTGGTTCTCGATCCTTACGGACTTTGACAACGTAAGCGTTTACCTGCCGTTGGGCGTTTGCGACCGTTGTCGCACCACCACTGGCGAGGAGGCATATACCCAGGCCATCGCTACCGCTGAGGAGTGGACGGGTGCTACGGTTGGCCTCGAGGTCGACGGCAACAACCTCAACCACAACTTCACGCGTGCGTATATCCGTTCTCAGTTCATCTCCAACGCGATGAACGGTGCAGAACGCCTGGTATCTGCGTCGACGCCTGTTCTTGCGGGCGCCAAAGCAATCGCTGACCGCATCAACTCGCACGCTCGCTCTCTGGATAAGCTTCAGACGCAGCTTGATGACGTGATGGGCCTGCGCACCACCGACATGAGGCAGTCCATGCTCACGCAGGATCGCCGTCTGGTCATGGGCGCCCTCCAGCACGATCCCAGACCTGGCTCCTTACGTGAAGCTCGAGGCTCCTATCTGGGATTCCAGCAAGTGCACGGTTTGCGGCGACTGCAAAACACCTGCACAACGCATGCAATCGACATCGACGAGCGCGGTAAGCTGACCATCAAGATGCCGTTCTGCGTCAACTGCGGTGCCTGCGAAATTGTCTGCCCAGAACCAGGCGCGCTTACGATGGTGCCGATGAACACCTCTGAGCTGGTTGTTCGTGATCGCAAGGCCGAGGAGACCGAGCGTCTTGAGGCTTTGGCTCGTCGTAAAGCTCGCTTCATTTTTGACACCGGCAAGGAGCAGCTCAAACACTTGGCGGACTCGATTACCGAGGACTCGGATGAGGAAGCCGCCGCACAACAACCTCCAAAAGAGGATAATGGGGAGTAGCACGCGGCTGCTAACACAGAGCACAACGCTTCTAGCTGCTCGTTCTTCTCGCGAGAAATACAAGTAACCGTCCACCGACAAACAAGAGGACTCACATGTCGCTTTCAATTGGTATCGTTGGCCTGCCAAACGTTGGTAAATCCACGCTGTTCACCGCGCTGACCCGCAAGGGTGGCCTGGCTGCAAACTATCCGTTTGCTACCATCGACCCTAACGTGGGCATCGTTGACGTACCCGACGCAAGGCTCCAGAAGCTGGCCGAGATTGTCAATCCTGGTCGCATCATGCCTGCAACCGTTGAGTTTGTGGACATCGCTGGCCTGGTCAAGGGCGCAAACGAGGGCGAGGGTCTGGGCAACCAGTTCCTGGCAAACATCCGCAACACCGACGCTATCTGCGAGGTTGTTCGTTACTTCAAAGATCCCGACGTCATTCACGTTGAGGGCCGCGTCAACCCTGACGAGGACGTGGACATCATCCAAACAGAGCTTATCCTGGCTGACTTGGGCACCATTGAGCGCGCTCTGCCTAAGCTGGAGAAAGAGGCCAAGCGCGATAAGGACCTCCAGCCCAAGCTCAACGTGGCAAAGCGCCTTCAGGAGTGGCTGAACGAGGGCAATCGCGCCGCTGACATGGAGATGACCGACGAGGAGCGCCTGGCTGCTCGCGACCTCTTCCTGCTTACCATGAAGCCAATCTTGTACGTCGCAAACGTCGACGAGGACATGCTCACCGAGCCCGCCCCTGTCATTAACGGCGTCCAGTCCATCCCTGTTTGCGCAGGTGTCGAGGCTGAGCTGGCTGACCTTGATCCAGAGGAGGCTGCAGAGTACCTGGAGTCCCTGGGACTTGAGCACTCCGGCCTGGAGACGCTCGCTCAGGCAGCATACAAGCTGCTTGGCCTTCAGAGCTACTTCACCGCTGGTCCTATGGAGGTCAGAGCTTGGACCGTCCGCATTGGCGCTAAGGCCCCCGAGGCCGCCGGCGTCATCCACTCCGACTTTGAGCGCGGCTTCATCAAGGCCGAAGTTGCCAGCTACAACGATTACGTGGAGCTGGGCGGCGAGGCTGGCTGCAAGACCGCAGGCAAGCTGCGCATCGAGGGCAAGGAGTACGTGGTCGAGGACGGCGACGTCATGCACTTCCGCTTTAACGTCTAAGCCACAAAACCGCTTACTGTAAACGTAAAACGGGCGAGAAGATCGGTCTTCTCGCCCGTTTTTGTGTGGGGTGGGGTAGTGCGCTGTGTGGCGCACGCCGTTGCGGGTCACACGCTGTGCGTCGCGCGTTGCGAGCCGCCGCGTGTCGTTAAGTCACGCGTGTCGGCGCGCGGACCGCTATCGCTTTGGGGCCTGATCGGTGCCCAGAACCACGGTGATGTCCACGTCGGTGGGGTAGGAACCGTCGTTTGCCTTGATGTTGGCGGTAGGGATGTCCAGCGCTTTTGCAACGCCAACGGCCTTTGCCAGGCCCGTACGCGTGCCGTCGTAGATGATAATCGAGTCGGTTGGATGCTCCAGCGAGCTGTCGGCGTAGGCGGTGTAACCCTTTGTCTTCAGGATGCCAGCCTTTTGAGCTGCAAGCCCTTGAACGTCAGTGCCATTGAGCACGGCAACTTCACCGGTGTAGTCAGGCTTGATGCTGTCGATAGCTGAAGGGTCTCCTCCGACGGTACCCACAACGCCTGTGGTTTCGTCGGTACTTGCATCCTCCAGAGGAGGCAGCGCCTGGTTTACGCGGTCCATCATGGTCTTCCACGCGCTCTTATCGACAATCTCATACCACACGTCATCAATGAGCTCGGACGTTGTCGGCGTACGCGCGGAATACATATCCTTGGAGGTGTCCATGCCCCTGAATGACATGGCCAGGCCCACAATATCGGTAACGTTGAAGTCAGTAGTCACGCTCTCGGCCATGGTAGACACGGCACCGGACATAGAAACGGGGTCCAGCTGCAGGACTTTCTTGGCAATGGCCGTCAAAATCATGCGCTGGTTAGCCGCGCGGTAGAAGTCGCCGGCGCCGTAGTTGTCGTACGCGTGACGACTGCGAGAAAGGCCGAGCGCTTGCTGGCCATTGAGCTGTTGCTCGCCGGCAGGAAGGTCGATGCCTGAGTACTGCATGTCAGAGACGGCAACGGGCAGGTTGACCGTAATGCCGCCGATGGAGTCCACAATCTTGGTGAACGACTCAAAGTCTACCTCGGCATAGTGCGAGATGTTGACGTTTGCCAGCTTGGAAACGGCCTCGACCATTCCGGATGCGCCGCCATAGCTGTACGCGGAGTTAATCTTTTGTTTTCCGTGTTCTCCCAGGTCAACCATAGTGTCTCGGGGGATGGAAATCAGGGTGATCTTCTTGTTCTTAGGATCTACGCGAGCCAGAATGATAGTGTCGGCGCGGAAGTTTGCGTCGGAATCGCCCCAGTTCTCTGCGCGTCCCTCGTCCTTATCCACGCCCAGAAGCAGCATGTAGAACGGGTCGGAAGGAGCAACCTGAACCAGTGTTGCCTGCAGGTTTGCATCCAGACCCTGGCGGAGTTTTGAGTTAGTATCCAGCATCCACCAAGCAAACGCTACGCCTGCTACCAGCAGCAACGTTCCCAGGATGCCCGCAAAAATCTTAAGACCACGACCGCGAGAAGACCCTTGGCGCTTCTTGGGAGTATGCGCTCACGCCTTCTGCGCGAGAAGGGGCATGGCTTACTGCACCTGCTCGATGTGCAGCAAAGTGGGTGTGTTTATGCTGCTGAGCTGGAGCTTCTTCGGGCCATTCGTCGCCAACGTTGGTCTGACCAATCAAAGGCTCTCGCGTAAACCTGGAGCCGTGAGATTCGTGATTGTTGCGAGCAGAACTAGCGCCCGCACTGCGAACGCTGCCCAGCGTACGAGGCTGATATGCGTCCTGATCATAAGCGTCATAATCGTCCTGTGCGAAGTCCTCTGTATCGTACTCAAAGGCGTCTTCGCGTCTGTCGCGGCTGTTGCGACCACGATTCTGAGATGAATGTGACCTTCTGGCCATTGGGGCTCCTTTGTGTTTAATCTGCGTTTTGCCCAATGCGTTTTGTCAAACATCTACTATACGCAATTTTGCGATTTCGTGCTGTAAGGAAACAAACCTGCCACAAAAAATCCCCGCTTCAACGTGTGAAGCGGGGACGTGTGCGAGAAGTTCAAAGGACTTGACGCGAGAAGTTCGTGTGACTTACCGCGTTACTTACTGCGTCGCACTGCCTTACTTACGACGATCCTTCAGAGCATAGCCAAGCGTGGTAATAACGCTGCCCACCGTAGCTACTGCAACAAGAGCAATTTCGGAGAAGTCGCCAGTCTCAGGAAGCTTTGGCTGCTTCTTCTTTGGCTTCTTTGGAGTCTCTGATGGAGGGGTTGCAGGTGGGGTGTTTGGTGGCGTATTTGGAGGCGTGGTAGGAGGAGTGTTTGGTGGAATCTCGGTGTTGGTAACCGTGAAGCCATCAGTCTGGTTGCCCGAGACTGCGCTGGTATATCCAGCAGGAACGTTCTCTTCTGCTACGGTGTACGCAATAACGTGACCGTCTGTTGCGTCGTTTTTGAGAAGACCGGTGAAAGTGCCTGTCCAGCCGTTAGTCTGGTCAAGAGTGAGCGTCTCATTGCTTGCAACACCGTCTTTATAGAGCCTGACGGTGACAGGACCGCCGACAGTTCCTACCCATGTCTTGTTAACCTGAACGTCAACAGTTGGGGTCTTCTCGTCCTCAACGGTCTTAATAACGCCGGTAGTTGCAGAAACGGTGAGGGTGTACGTATCGGTATTGAGCTGATAACCATCAGGAGCGGTAATCTCTTGAACGTTGTAGGTGCCAGCAGGGAGCTTCTCGGTGGTAGCGGTACCGTCTGCCCCAGTGGTAATAGTCCAGGTCTTGGTTGGATCGGTGGTGCTGGTTACCTTAAAGACTGCGCCCGCAAGCTTGGTGTTGTGGTCGTTCTTATCCACCTTGACGATGCGGATACGAGCGATGATGGTAGAAGTGCCTTCTCCGCCGGAAGTTGCGTTGCGATATACCCAATCGGAGCTCCACTCAGGCTTGTCGGAGTACATCTTGATGAGGTTACGCAGAGCAACACCTGGAACGTACGTGGTGCGATACGTGAACTTAAAGCTCTGACCGTTGCTGAGGTCTATGCCAGAAAGGTCAAGATCAAACGACTGTCCATCAGGAGAAATGGTGAGCATACCTGGGGTAATAGGGATACGCGTATCGGTTCCTGGAATGGTTGAGCCGTACGAGTCAAAGCGAGCGCTCCAAAGTTCAAAAGTGCCTGGAACATAGGTAATCTCGGAAGGAAGGTCGCCGCCGCCCTGGTCGGATAGCTGGTCGTGTAGACGGACGTTGTGGAAGTTACCACCAGAGTAGTTGATGCGGCCGGTCCATTGAATCTCGTTAGCGTTGCCCTCAATAATCTTGCCCCACTTTGAGAGGTACTCAGTACCAATGGTGCCAGGAGCGGTAACGTCAAACGTTACCGGAACAGGGCTGCCGGAGACACTAAAGACAAAAGACTTACCAGTACCTGTCTGAACACGCTGCGAATCAATGGTAAAAGCCAAGTCGAGCGGTACCGCGCAGGTCAGTGTGGTTGTTAACGTAGTTGGTAAAGACAACACGCATGTTTCCACCAAAACCACCGGTACCAGGGGTTGACATGAGCTACTGCCATGACCTCGCCGGTTGCTGCATCGGTGATGTTAAAGGTAGACGCAGGGATTAGCTGCGGTAAACCTCATCTCGTTAGGGAGGGTGACGTCAAAGTAATCGCCCGGCTCTACGTTTAGCGTTTGCAGAGGCGTCCCACGTCATAGCAATGGCATACACATTTGCCTTGTTAACTTCGGTAGCTGTTTTACCAAAACGATCTTCAACTCTAAACTCTGTAATGGTTGCGACAACCGCTTTAGGGGTGCCTGTAGCAGCTTCAGTGCTTGCAGTCTCAGCAAAAGCTGATTTTGCAGCAAGCGGAAGCGCAAGGGACCAGCAAGAAGACAAAACTTAACAGCTTAAACAGTCGTTTGTTCATCAGGACTCCTTTGCAATAGATGCGTCTATTTTCACCTATTACAAAGAGAATTTATTTGAGATTCTGTATATATTTATATAGCTTTTTTAAAGTTCAAATATTTATGCAGGTACAAGGAATTTATCGGTTCTTTTTCTGATACCTTTTAAATAAAGTACAGCTAAATTCACAGGTTCTTCACAATTGTTCACAACGAACATTTCACACTATGTGCAGCTTAACGTAATAAAAATGGATAAATATTACCTCTAGTAAATTCAAATGCTGGACATTAGTCATCTTTTTATACGTGATTCCGAATAGGTCATTTTTCTATATGCAATTAAGGAGGCGAGAAGTTCTGTGGAGCCTTGCAAAATAGACGGGTTTCTCGCCAAAAAAGAACGCCTTGCCACGAGGACAAGACGTTCTTGTGAAGTTGCGTGGAGCTGCGCGTCTGCGCTGCTACGATTGCGCGTCAGGCTTACTTGCGACGCTTAAGTGCAACTGCGCTGCCCAGTGCTGCCAAAGATCCAAAGAGGACGCCTGCAACAGAAGATGCATCTCCGGTGTAGGGGAGGTTGGACTTCTTGCGAGTCTTAGCAGGCTTCTCTGGAGTTGGAGGAACCTGGGTGTTAGTGACTACAAAGCCCTGAGTTGCGTCACCGGTGATCTGGCTGGTGTAGCCAGCTACCTCGTCCTCAGTAGATGGTGTAGGTAATCTCAGAGCCGTCAGCAGCATAAGCCTCGAGGCCTGTGAAGGAATCCTGCCAGTTGTTGTCAGAGCTCAAGGTAAGGGTCTTGCCGGTGTCAACGCCGTTTGCGAGCAGGTGAACGGTTACTGCTCCGCCCTCTGCGCCATTCCAGACCTTTCTGTACAGGAATGTCTGCATGAGCGTTCTTCTTGTTCTCAATAATCTTTGATAGTGCCGGACTGATTGTCAACGTTTACGGTGTAGACCGTAGCGTCACGCACATAGCCATCTGGGGCGGTGATCTCTTCGATGGTGTAGGAGCCGGTAGTGAGCCTCTCGGAGGTTGCAGTTCCATCGGCGCCTGTAGTAAGAGTCCAAGAATCAGCTGGGTTAGCAACGCTTGTTACCTTAAAAGTTGCGCCTGGAAGCTGGGTAGTTGCGTTGTCAGCGTCAACCTTGATGATGCGGATGCGGCCGACAAGATTGCCGATTGCGCCGCCGGAGTTGCTTGGAGAGTAGTAGGTAAAGCCAATCTCACTTCTTGGAGCACCGCCAGCATTGGTAAGCACGCCATAGTTATGCAGAGCCATACCTGGGATAAAGGTGGTGCGATACTGCAGGAGGTAACGCTGACCCTGGGAGAAGTCAACGCCGCTCAGGTTGAGGTGGTAGGAGTGGCCGTCAGCTGCAATAGAAAGTGCACCATTAGGAATGGTGACCTCCTGAAGGTTGCTGAAGTTACCCGTTCCATCAAAGTCTGCACGATAGAGGTGGAAAGAGTTGGCAATGTAGGTTACCGATGCTGGCAGGTCGCCACCGTTTTTATCAGAGAGGGAGTCAGAGAACTCAACGCCAGTCATGTTAGAAGCGGAGTAGTTAAGACGAACATACCAAAGTACCTCGGACTCGGTACCGGTAACAGGTCCGCCCCACTTGTTGAGCCACTCTTCGCCAATGGTGTTCTTTGGACGAACAATCATGTTGAGAGGAACAGCGGTGCCGTTAACGCCAAAGTCAATGTGGGTGTTATCGCCTGCGTTGATGGCGTCGCGGTCGTAGAGAGCGGACAGAGAGAAAGTACCCCTAATCTGGGTGTGGGTGTTTGCATAGTCTGTATAAACAACATGCAGAGTTCCGCCGAAGATGCTACCTGCTGCTGGAGTTGGATAAGCCCACGCTACGGTTGCGCCGTTAGGATCTTTAACTTCAATTGGAGTTGTGTTTTGTGTGGCAGTAAACTGGACTTTATCGGGCAGAGTAATATCAAAATAGTCACCTTCTGCCACGGTAGATGCGGTAGATTCCCAGTTAATTGTAATATGGTACAGATTATCAGTGGTAATCTCATTTGACTGGTGTATAGGTATCATCAGCCACAGACATGCTGGTAATTTGAACCGGTGAAACAGTTGCAGCAGAAGCGAATGTTGTCACAAAAGTAACAACAATCATAAATGGCACAAGAAATGCACCTAGTCTGACCAGTACTTTTTTCATAAACCAAACTCCAATTCGTCTTACGAGCGTGAGAAAATTATTGCAGATAGGTACTTAAAAACTGTTACCAGTTTTAGTCGTCACAAAACAATTACATTTTCAAATTACCGTACTTTTGACCTGCTCTTCTCGCCATATTCTGTATTTTATAATTGTTAGAAATTAGTAGCATTTCTCGTCAAATTATAGAACTTTGCCGTCTTTTGTTTGTGCAGAATAAGAAGACTTTTTGGCGCACACAATCTCTCGTGATGTTAATGGCTGGTTGAAGGTATTATTAATAGCAATAAATTCGTGGTAGAGATATGTGCCCATACGTGCGGTAGTGCGCTGGCGCAGAATCTAAGAGTGACCGGGAAACCGGAGAAGCGGAGTCATGCATGAGCGAGTCCAGGCCCAAGCAGTTTGTTGCAGTTCTAGACTTTGGTGCCCAGTACGGCCAGTTAATTGCACGTCGCGTGCGCGATCTTAACGTCTACTCCGAGATTGTTCCTTGTGATATTTCTGCAGATGAGCTTCGTGAGCTCAATCCATCTGCGCTCATTTTGTCCGGCGGCCCTGCTTCCGTTTACGCTGAGGATGCGCCAAAGATTGACCCAGAGATTCTGGAGCTTGGTCTTCCTGTCTTTGGTTTCTGCTATGGACAGCAGATTATGGCGGTTACCATGGGCGGCACCGTTGGACACACCGAGAAGGGCGAGTATGGCCCAGCTCATCTGACCCGCGCGGGGGAGAGCCGCATCTTTGACGGCACCGCTGAGCAGCAGACCGTTTGGATGAGCCACCGTGATGCTGTGTCTGAGGTTCCAGAAGGCTTTACTGTTACCGCTTCTACTGATGTTTGCCCTATTGCAGCCATGGAAAACGCTGCTAAGAACCTGTATTCTACGCAGTTCCATCCAGAGGTTAACCACACCGAGTGTGGTTCCCAGATGCTTTCTAACTTCCTGTTCAATATCTGTGGCTTTGAGAAGACGTGGACCATGGACAACATCATTGAGCAGAAGGTAGAGGAGATTCGTCAGAAGGTTGGCGATGGCCGCGTTATTTTGGCGCTTTCCGGCGGCGTTGACTCTTCTGTTGTCGCAGCCCTTGTTCACCGCGCTATCGGCGATCAGCTGACCTGCGTGTTTGTTAACCATGGCATGCTCCGTAAGGGCGAGCCAGAGATGGTTGAGCAGGTCTTCCGCAAGCAGTTTAACGTGCCTCTGATTCACGTTCACGCAGAGGAGCGCTACGCAGAGCTTCTAGCTGGCGTTACCGAGCCAGAGATGAAGCGTCGCCTGATTGGTACCGAGTTCTGGAAGGTCTTCTTTGACGAGGCTCAGAAGTTGGATGGCGTTCAGTTCCTGGCACAGGGCACCATTTATCCTGACATTATTGAGTCTGGTGCTCGTAAGACCGGCGGCAAAGCTGCAACTATCAAGAGCCACCACAACCTGATTCCATTCCCAGAGGGCGTTCACTTTGACCTGATTGAGCCTCTGGACCACTTCTTCAAGGACGAGGTCCGTGCGCTGGGCGTTTCTCTTGGCCTGCCAGAGAACCTTGTCTACAGGCAGCCATTCCCAGGTCCTGGCCTTGCTATCCGCATCATTGGCGACGTTACCCCAGAAAAGCTGGAGATTCTCCGCAACGCCGACGCCATTGTCCGTGAAGAGATTGATGCCTACAACGCTCAGCTCTTTGACGAGACAGGCGATCGTAACTCCGAGCACAGCGTGTGGCAGTACTTTGCCGTGCTACCCGACATTAAGTCTGTTGGTGTAATGGGTGACGAGCGTACGTATGCTCGTCCAGTTATCCTGCGTGCCGTTGAGTCAAGTGACGCTATGACCGCTGACTGGGCAAAGCTTCCTTATGAGTTGCTGACCCGCATTTCTTCCCGTATTGTCAGTGAGGTTGCTGGCGTTAACCGCGTGGCCTATGACATTACTCCTAGCCACCTGCGACCATTGAGTGGGAGTAGGACGACAGGGTTCTGACCTGCGATTTTGAGTGCCGCACTATGCCGCTGAGTTTCGTTTCGTACGAGAGTCATGACAAAGCCACCAGCGACGGAGATGAGTAAAAGCGATTAAAGAGCCTCCGTTCCCTGCGTTGGGACGGAGGCTCTTTCTTTGCCGTTTTACTCCCTTGTCTCCGTTCGGGGATTATTTCTTGCTCATTTAGGGCTATTCGCGCTGAAAGATTTTGACTAGCTTGGTGTCCTTTATTTCGTAGACAATGTCTGCGACGTTCTCGACCAGCCTCTTATCGTGGGAGACGAACACTATCGTTCCGGCATAGGCGCTCATCATCTGCTCGAGGGCTTCGGCGCTCTTGATGTCCAGGTAATTTCCAGGCTCGTCCATGAGCAAGATGTTGTATCTGCCCAGCAGCATCTTCGCGAGTAGCAGCTTGATGACTTCGCCTCCCGAGAGAACGCCAACGTCCTTTGTCAGGTCGCGCGGTCCGATTCCCATAGAGGCGAGGATGCCTCGAATTTCGGTCATGCTGTACTCGCAACCATCCTGCATGAACGAGATCGCAGACTGACGGGCGTCGAACTTGTAGCCTGTTTGCTCGAAGTAACCGATCTCTGCCTTGGGAGAGATGTTGATACCGTCGGCGCGTCGAGCGATTGCCTTCAGCAGGCTGGTCTTTCCTGTACCGTTGCCACCGGTGATGGCCACTTTGGCACCGAGCGGTATCTCGAATTTCGCGTGGTCATAGAGCATGCAGTTGCCGAAGCTCAAGCTGAAATCGTCTGCCGAGATGGGAAATTTACTATGCAGTTCCAGGGCCTTGCTCTGGCGGAACCGCACGGCGCGAATGCTATCTGGGGCCTCAATCCCTTCGAGCGCTTCGAGGCGCTTCTCCATGTCCTTAGCCGCCTGGTACATCCTCTTCTGTTTGGTGCCGGTTGCTTTCTGATGCCCCAATCGACCTGCATACTCGTTGCTTTTTTTCGCAGCCTTCCGCTTGGCGTCGACCTGCCGTGCTTTTTTCCGTTGTTTTTCGATGGCGGCTTCGAGGCGATCGCGCTCGCGCATCGCCTCTTCGTATCGAGTCGCCTGAGCTTTGCGCTCTTCTTCTTTCTGTCGCAGATAGTCGGAGTAGTCACCCCAGAATTCGGAAATACCGCCGTCTTTGAGCTCCCAGATCTTGTCTACCACCTGGTCGAGAAAATGACGGTCATGGCTCACGATGAGCAGAGCCCCATCAAATGCCTTGAGTTGTCCGACGAGAAGGCGGATGCCGTCTTGGTCGAGGTGGCTCGTAGGCTCGTCGGCGAAGATCGCGCTTGCATGCTGGGAGAGTGCAGAGGCAATCTTGGCGCGTGTTTCCTCCCCGCCGCTCATCGTCTCCTGCGCCACTCCGGCGACGTTGAGACGGGAGAGCATCTCACCACTGTCCTGAGCCGCATCAAGGTCGAGTTCATCGAGTTGGCCGATGAGGGCAATGCTGCCGAAGCGCCTGACGTCGGCGTCCGCAATGGTAAGATTGCCGCTCAGAATTTTAAGCAGGCTGGTTTTGCCTGCGCCATTGTCTCCCACCAAGCCGATGCGATCGTAGGAGTAGATTTCCAACTCTTCGATATCTAGGATATCGCGGCCGGCATATTCCAAAAAAAGATGTCTTTAGCTTTGACTATGAGTTCCATAGGTTGAACCGCCTTTTGTGTATTAGCCTTTTACTGGAAGCGCAGCCATGCCAAAAAAAGATTGCTCACGTCGATTTTTTTCGCCTTTTGCCCAATTGCCGGCGCGAGCGTTTTGACCTTGCGCAAGCCGGCAAATCCGAAAATGATAGTTGGCGACGAATAAGGAGCGCGATGTGGGATGTCGGCGCAATACCTCGTCGTCGCAAGGGCTTGAAGGCTGACGCGTGAACCGATGGCTGCCGCCTCTTTTTTTCGAATACTTGGGCTATTGAATCCGCCCGGTATCTCTTTTTCCCCACGTTTCGGACGCTCGGAGCAAGCAGCATAGCCATCGCAAAGCAGTACCATGGTCGCTCCAGAGCCGACGAACCATAACGGAGCTCCAAGCAGATCCGCAAAAACGGAGGGGGCCGCGAGGGCTCATGGGCATAGCCCACGCCATGATGGTTCCGTAGAGGCCGAAAACGCGGCCTAGGGTACTCAGGAGGTATCTGCTCCTGCATAAGGGCAGTCTGGGTTCCCGCGTACAACGGGGAGCATGCGCCCATAAGAAAAGCTCGCCGGTAGGAAAAACGGCGAACAGCGACGGGCCGATCAATCCGGATGCGATTGCGACGACGCCGAAGCCGGCGATCGCGGCGACCATGGTGAGCGACCCTATTGCGGAACCCTCCGTGGCCGCCAAAATGCCGGACCCAGCCAGCATGCCTGCGGAGAAAAAGGACCTCCACCAAAGCAGCATCCCCCGTGCTACCGCCAAAATGTCCCAAGGTCATTATTGGGAACAATGCCGCGAGTGGGGAGAACGCGAAAGCGAAGACGAACCCGCACCAAAGAAGGGCGAACAGCCCCCTGTATCCCCTGATCAGCTTGTAGCCGTCCGAAATCTCAGAGAAAAGTTCTCGAACTTTATTGGAAAAGGACGAGCTGCGGTCGGCTTCGTCGAGTCCTCCTGCGTCTATCTGAGCGGCGAGGACAGCTAGAGAAGCGAAAAGCGCCCCCAGCACGTCGAGGGCAATCATGGCGGTAATGCCCGCCACAGGATAAATCACTGCCGCGAGCGCGGCGCCAAGAATGTATCCGGCGGACTGAATCGCCTGCATCACTCCCGATAGGCGAACGAGATGCTCTGGCGGGGCGAGATGGGGCGTGAGGGATTGGGAGGCCGGCGTGTAGAACGAAGTGCCAGCTGCGCGGAGAAACAGGGCGATGAGTATTGACCACGCAGGTAAGCTGCCGGCCAACGAGGCAATCGCCAAGGCGGCGCCCACCGCGGCAACGAAGAGGTCGGCGCCGATGAGAACACGTTTCAAAGGCAGCCTGTCGACAACGGCGCCCGCAAGGACTCCGAACAAAGCAATCGGCAGAAAGCCTGCTAACGATGCCAGGGAGAGGAGGGAAGATGATTCTGTCGTGAGGGCGATATGCCAAATGAGACCCATTTGGAGAATCAAGCTCGTCAATGTCGACACGAGCTCCCCGCCCCATACGAAACAAATCTTAAATTGCCATGAATGGCACAGCGAAACAGACCTGCGCCGAGAGGTTTCAAATATCATGGTTATGTCCAATCGTGAAATGGCGTGCAGAAAAACAGCGCGACGCCACAACAGCGCCGCTTTCTAGGCGCTCATCCACGTGCGGAAAAGACCAACCACGACACCCCTCCTTTGTTAATTCGGTCTGGCAAACCATGTAATATTAACGAGGCTTGAGTTTGCCTGTCAAGAATCGAGCATCGGTAAGGGCAATCCTCTCTGGCCATTCGATTCCTTTTGTATCTTTGGTTGCATAGGTGACCCGCCAGGGCTATTACGCGTGGAAGAGGCGCCTGCCGAGCTGGCCGATGAGGCGCTGAAGATGGCCCTGGTCAGGCGAAACGATCCCAAGGGATGCGTACATCATTCGGATAGTAAGAATGTTGCCAGCAGGTTTTGCGGCAACCGCAAAGGAGCCGTATCCTGCAGCTGGAATCACGTTGCAGCATCCTGACCCGCATTCCGATTGGCGGACGGCCCGCTTCGGCATCCTGACCAGCACAGCGATCGAGCCTTGTCATTCCTTGGATATGCCGGTTGCTCGGGGCGGTCCCGACGGAGGCCCTCGCCTCCCCGGTCCGTGACCCAAGAAGGGCAAGCATGCTGATCTGCATGGCTGGTTCCTCCTTTATGTAGACGACCATGCAAAGAAGGGACAACCGAGGAGGCAGGTTACTGATGCGGGCTCCCGCACGCCCATGACTACCCGACGGGCTGTTTTTCATCTCCGATGCCCGCATTGCAGCATGAACGAATGTGCCTCGACATCTCTGCTGGCATGGTACGACTGGGATCGCACCTCGACGCATCCTTGCGCATACTGCCTTCCAAGTTTCGAAACCGGGAAGGAAAGTGTATGTGAGCGACGATATCGGCGCCGATTCGACGCTCGAGAGGGAGATTGCGCCGATTCTATCCATCGGGGATGCATTCCCGAAGATTCTCATCACTCGCACGAGGCATGAGCCCCATACCCGGGAGGGCGTGCTCGTGCTGAATTTCGCGAGGTGGCTGCTTGGCGGGTAGGGTTCTGAACGTCGCATTGGGATATCGCGCGACAGGGCACGCAGGGCTGTTTGTGCCCGCACGGGAAACGCCGTCGCCATGCGGGCGGCCTGTCGTGTCCGATTAGCCTTTTGCTAAACAGGCTTACGCCAACTCATGGGCAAGCCACCTGAGACTATTCACTTTGCTTATCGTTGACAAAGACCTGTGGCCTGCGGTTTTGTGAACGGCTCGTAAGCCACCCGCGTCGACTCACTTACTGTTGAAGCTGGTGGTTTGCAGGCTCAAAGGCGGTTGAGTTTCAAAACGGGCGTTTTTCGGCGATATCGAGCCTCCAAAGGCGGCTCTCCGTGCCCCTTGGGACAAAAATAAAAACTCAATACTCTGAGTTTGAAAATGGTTTTTGAAGTTGTCCCAGCTTTTGTCCCCGAAGCCGATGAAACGCGACGTCGCGTCATTCAGCGGCACTCACTTCGAGATGCCGCCGAAAACTGGGTGCAACTGGAGTGACGAGACGGCAAAACTATAACCACCGAGTGGGAATAAGGAAATTCTTTAGTTATAGGGGTACAAATCATATTTTCGATAAAATATACCCCAATAAACCTGTAATTTGATATACTGGCTCCAATGAAGATTGGAGCCAGTATGCGTTTGTTTCCTAGAGAAAACTACCTAAAAAAGATTCGCGGCTTCTACCATGACGCCGGGATGATCAAGGTAATCACCGGCGTACGCCGCTGCGGCAAGTCCTGCCTCATGCAGTGCATCGCCGAAGAGCTGAGGGCCGAAGGCGTCGATGACGAGCACATCGTTTTTCTCGACCTAGACCGATACGGGTACCGGTCTGTCAAGGCTCCAGAGCAGCTTGAGGACCTCATCAGACCCTTGCTCGCTATCTCGGGGACGAAGTACCTTTCATCGACGAGGTACAGAACGTCGATGGTTTCGAAGACGTGCTCAATGGGTTTCGCACTGAGGGTGGCTTCTCCATCTTCATCACCGGATCGAACTCCTATCTGCTTTCAGGAGAGCTGGCCACGAAACTAACCGGCCGCTACATCGAATTCGAGATGCAGACGCTGGACTTTGGCGAGTATTGCCAGATGAAGCGTTTCTTGGGACTACCCGTGAACCCGAATCCGGTCGCGGAGTTCGATGCGTATATCCTCGAGGGCGGCTTCCCGAAAGCGATGGATTACCCTCGGCTCGCCGACAAGCGCGCCTACGTTGCTGCGGTAATCCAGGAAATCTTCGAGAAGGACATCCGCAGGCGTGTGAAAATCAAGAACGTCTCCGTGTTCAACCATGTGCGCGACTACGTCATCAACAACTTCGGCGCCACCATGTCGCTTGCGAACATCCAATCCGACCTCGAGAGCAAACAGGGTGTGAAGGTCAAGCGCGAAACGCTAGCGAGATACCTCCAGATTCTCGAAGATGCGAAGATCATCAGCAAGTGCTCCCGCTTCGACCTGAAGTCCCGAAAATCACTGCGGGGCGAGCAAAAGTACTACCTGGCGGACCTGAGCTTCTACTTTGCCCTCAACACCGATAACCGCATCAACTACGGACCCGTCCTTGAGAACATCGTTTATCGCTACGCTCTCTCGCAGGGTTGCAAGGTCAGTGTCGGTCGCATTGGAAAGCTGGAATGTGACTTCATCCTCAGAAACCCCGAGATGGGCTACGCGTACGTTCAGGTCGCAATGACCATCATGGCCGACCGGGCCACCGAGGAGCGCGAGTATCGCCCCTTCGCCCAGATAATGGACAACTATCCCAAGTACCTGTTGACGCGAGGCGATGTTATCCAACAAAGGGATGGCATCATTCATGCTAACATTCCTGAATTTATGCAGGAAGGAAGGGCATTCTAGGAGGGCAATGCCTCCTTTCGATACTCGCCTGTATGAGGCTGATTTTGAATGGGCGCTTTAGCCTTCATTTGCTTTTATGAGCCTACTGCATCGATTCAACGCGCGTCCCTTGGTGGTGACAGGACTGATAGCAAGCAGACAATCTACCAAGGACGTGCCCTTGGTAGATTGCAAGTGAAAGCTGTTCCGGTAGTCAAAGATAAAGCCGACGACCCAATTGGAGTTGACTGGAATGGCACAACAGCAAATGAACGTAAAAGAGTGAGAATAGAGACAGGTAGAACATATCTTTATTATTCAGCCAAATTATTTATTAACTCCTCGCTCACGATGCGAGGAGTTTTTTAATAATGAATTATGAGAATATCACGATATCGTGATATCTTATATTTCGTGAGAGAAAATAGGGAAGGAATAAGAATTTAAGAAATCAATCCGCTCGTCTAAAGGAGGTAGATTATGAAATTTCATCAGGTAAAAGATGTCTCTGCCTTGACTGGCTTAAAGTTGAGCATTCAGTTTACTAACGGCACCACAAAAATCTACGATGTAGCTCCGCTCATGAGGCGTTTTTTTCGGCTTTTTAAGCTTCTGAAAGACGAGTCGCTGTTCAGAGACGTAGGGGTTGATCAGGGAGGTTACGGTATTATCTGGAACGATGATCTTGATCTCTCTTGTGACGAGTTGTGGGAGAACGGAATCGAGGTCGTGACGCCCTTTGATGGACTCATTTCGTTTTCAGATGCTAGCGAGCTTTGGGGTTTAAGCGAGTCCACTCTGCGTAAGGCTGTTGCGTACGGCAAGATAGTTCCAGGCGTGGATGCTCGCAAGTATGGTAAGCAATGGATTATTAACCGTGATGCTATGTTGCGCGAGTATGGCAATCCCGTGTGTTAGGGACTATAAATATTCAACCTCAAATACTGTCCATTTCAGTGGACAGTATTTTTTTATATGTTTACGTAGACTGGTATTTCTATAAACGCGTGGTCTTTTAGTAGGCATCGTGAGATGGGAGTACCAATGGAAAAGCAGAGTTCAGATAACCCCGTATGTCCTAAATGTAACAGCACAAATGTCGCTTTTTGAGGTAAGCCGTAACCCTCTCATTAAAGTCCTTTCATGTAAGCACATGGAGCTATCTTGAAGATTTGTACATTTATGCTTAATATGAAAATAATATTCAGCATAAATGTACAATTTGAAAAGAGGGTGGCCATGACCTTAATCGAGATTGCGAAAGGCCAGAATGGTTACGTGTCAGCATCGCAGGTCACTGCCGCTGGCGTTCCCAGGAGAACGCTTGCCGAAGCTGTCAACAAGGGTGAGCTCGTTCAGGTTGGGCGCGGTCTCTACGCTCTTCCAGAGACATGGGAGGATCCATACCTTACCGCTCAGCACCGGTTCTCGCGCGGCGTATTCTCCGATGAAACGGCGCTGTTTCTGCACGGCATGACTGACCGCGCACCCTTTTCCCTCACTATGACGTTTCCCAGAGAATACAATGCCACACCCGTTAGAAAGGCAGGGATAATCTGCCGTACCTGTGCCGACGAGGTGCTTGAACTTGGACTGGTAGAGCTGACTACTCAGCACAGCAATATTGTTAGGGCATACGATCCAGATAGAACACTTTGCGACTTGGTCAGGGGTGTGGGCACAGTTGACTCGCAGATTGTTATTCCGGCGATGCAGGCTTATGTTAAAAGTCCAAAGAGAAATGTAGAGAAACTAGTTGAGTACGCGCGTAGACTTGGCGTTGAGAAGAAAATCCGAAATTACCTGGAGGTGCTGCTATGAGGATGAAGAATGCAATGCAGCTCAAGGCACATGTGAATAACATAGCCAAGGAGGCGGGCATCCCTACACAGGCGCTCATGCAGAGCTACCTCCTCGAGAGGTTGCTTGAGCGCCTCTCAAGATCGACATGGAGAGACAACATTGTTATCAAGGGCGGTGTGCTCATCTCGTCCCTCGTTGGCGTCAGCTCTAGGACTACCATGGACCTGGACACGACGGTCAGAGGGTTCACTCTTACTCATGAGTCTGCAGAAAAGGTCTTTCGCGACATCACGTCAGTACAGGTAGATGACGATTGGGAGTTTGAGTTTGACAGAATTGAAGACATTCGCGAGACCGATGACTATCCAGGCATTCGCGTACACCTCAAGGGGAGCTATGCCCCCATGTTGGTCCCGCTGACAGTAGATGTCACCACTGGTGACAGAATCACGCCGGATGCGGTGGAGTACAGCTACCCGCTGCTCTTCGGCGAGGGCAAGATTAGCCTTATGGCATACCCAATTGAGACAGTACTTGCGGAAAAACTTGAGACTGTGGTATCTCGCGGAGTTACCAATACCCGTCTCCGAGATTTCTATGACATTCATGTTCTGTTGGGTGTCAAGAGAAATGACATCAATATGGAAACATTGAGAAATGCCTTGGCATCGACTTGTGAGAAAAGAAATAGTCAAGCCGTCATAGCACGTTGGACCGAGGTACTCGACGATGTTGCTGGCGATGCTGCTATGCAAGCACAGTGGACGACGTACGTGAGGAAGAATCCGTACGCAAAAGGAATCGCTCTTCAGGACTGCTGTAAGGCTGCAAAATCTGTGTTTGTGGAGTTGACCGACATAAACAGTTATACCTACGACAAATAGTAGAACAATAATTGCAAGATAACTCAAAGCTCTTACAAGTTCTTACAAATTTTGCCGATATCGGCAATAAACAGTCTCCTTT
>BNJU01005328.1_pt1 | contig 49560 bp, 54 predicted proteins | sample 8539281 | NCBI WGS metagenome assembly BNJU01 (sample SAMD00202456, study PRJDB9452) | human saliva metagenome | isolation source: human saliva | place: Japan | reverse complement strand
GAAATCGCCCAAGAAATGTTGGCACATTGATGAGAAGAAAAGGATAGCTGTGTATGAAGCTATCCTTTTTAGGTATAAAATAGATGGTTAACTTTATTATAGACCTTTAAGAACTTGAAAAAATGAATAAAACTCTTGAAATATCGGGACCTGTATGTTAGAATGATTTTAATGGATAAGGTTCATTAGAACACCAAAGCCCTTAACTATGGCCGTAGTTAAGGGCTTTTTTGACGTATCTTAGAGATTTAACGGGTGTTGATAGGCTAGTCACTCGGTCTACTTCTTACCATCTAGCCATTTGCAGACGAAATACAAGATAATTCCTGCGATGACGTCCGCTATAATAGTAAGAGCAAGCTCTGGGATAAGGCTCATTAGTTTCACCTCTTCTCACGAACCGTAAGGAACGTAATCGGTAACCGATGACAAAAATAGTATATCACATCAAATTTAGATCATCAACCTTGCTTAATGCTTGAAATATCGGGGCTTGTATGTTAGAATTAACTCAATGGATGAGGTTCATTAGAACACCAAAGCCCCTAACTATTGCCGTAGTTAAGGGCTTTTTTGACGTATCTTAAAGATTTAACAGGTGTTGATAGGCTAGTCACTCGGTCTACTTCTTACCATCTAGCCATTTGCAAACGAAATACAAGATAATTCCTGCTATAACGTCTGCCATAATAGTAAGAATGAGCTCAGGGATGAGATTCATTAGTTTCACCTCCTCTCACGAACCGTAAGGAACGTAATCGGTAACCGATGACAAAAATAGTATATCACACTAAATTCGTATCATCAACCTTGCTTAATGCTTGAAATATCGTATCTAGGCGAAAAAGTCTTTGCAATCAGAAAAACGCATAATATCAGGTGCGCAAAAACCTTGAGACTATGCGTTTTATTGTGGGAAGATTTACTCCATTTTCTCCTGAAATTGGGTATTTGCCCAGCCTTCGTTTTTGGGGTTGCTGAGAAAATAATGTTATGTGGTGAGTATTTGTATATAGGTCAGCAAACAAAACTAATACTCTTTGAAAATCTCTTCAAATCATGTCAGCTTCGCCTTGCCGTGTATATGTGACTGACTTCGTCAGTCTTATCTACAACCTCAAAACAGTGTTTCGAGCTGACTTGATCAATTTTCAAATCTGTACTTTGAGCAACCTGAGATTAGCTTCCTATTTGATTTTCATTGAGTATAACTTTATCTTATGTAGAATTAGCTTATTTGTTTTATTTATCAAAACCTTGCAAGGCTTTTTGGCGTTCTTCTACTTGACCTTTAGCATCTAGTTTGTTACCACCGTATACAGCTGATTCCCATGACCCGTACATTGGATTTGGGAAGATGATGAATTTTTCACCGAATTCTTTTTGTAATTCTTCAAGTTGTTTATCACGGTCAGATTCAGAAGTCTTAGAAAAATCTGCAAAGTCTACGAGGTTATCACCAAATAATAAGATAAGATTTGTTTTTTCTTGAACTTTTTGGCGACGCCCCTCTTTGGATTTTACACCACTTTCTAAGAACATGAGATGATCACGTCCTTGAACGGGAATTCCTTCACTTTCTAGATTTTTAATGGTAGCATCTACTTGATTAGCTGAGCGATCAGAAATATAGTAGATTTGGACACCGTTTTGATCGGCAAACTGAAGAAAATCTTTAGCACCTGGGACGGCTTTCGCTGCAGCTTTTTGAACCCAAACATCCCAATTTTCGGGTGTGAATGCTGTACCATCTTTGACATTTTGTACTTGATAAGGGCTATTATCTAGGACAGTTTCATCCAAGTCTAAAACGATAGAGTAAGGTTTGTCTGATTCTGTTTTGAGCAATTCCTTTAGGTGATTTGTTGCAACGTTATAACCCTGTATGTATAAAGCTTTAGTTTCAGCTGATTTTTGATACCAAAGAGTTGACATAGTGTTTTCTCGTGACCGTAGTTGGTCATATGTCATTGTAATTTGATTATCAGATGAGCTATTATTGCTTGTCTGTGTTTCTGTAGACTTTGTTGCACAACTAGCCAATAAGACGACAGAAGCAAGTGCAGAAAGGATTGTAACAGTAGTTTTTGCTGTTTTCATGAAATATCTCCTATTCATTAATTTCAATAAATAGTATAGCACGAGGGAAAAGTTAAGGCAAGTTATTCTCTGAATATGGATGAAGATTCTATAGAAGATAATGTAATGAAAAAAGCGATTACTAACTTGAAATGTAGTTTCACCTCTAATTATTGACATTTCAGGAAAAATCGCAGTAAAAACTGTACAGCCTTCTTTAAATGTGCTACAATACAGGAAAAATAATGATGGAGGTCGCAATAATGGCAACATTTTTGATGATTTTTGTGGTGGTTTGTGTGCTCCTATTGGTGATAGTCACACTGAGTACAGTTTATGTGGTTCGTCAGCAGTCGGTGGCGATTATTGAACGCTTTGGGAAATACCAAAAGGTTGCCAATAGCGGTATTCATATTCGCTTGCCTTTTGGGATTGACTCGATTGCAGCGCGGATTCAGTTGCGCTTGTTGCAAAGCGATATTGTGGTTGAGACTAAGACCAAGGACAATGTGTTCGTTATGATGAATGTAGCGACTCAGTATCGTGTCAATGAGCAGAGCGTGACAGATGCCTACTATAAACTCATGCGTCCAGAATCTCAGATTAAATCTTATATTGAAGACGCCCTTCGCTCTTCTGTTCCCAAATTAACCTTGGATGAATTGTTTGAGAAAAAAGATGAGATTGCCCTTGAAGTTCAACACCAAGTAGCAGAAGAAATGACTACTTACGGGTACATTATTGTGAAAACTTTGATTACAAAGGTCGAACCAGATGCAGAAGTTAAAGCAATCCATGAATGAAATCAATGCGGCGCAACGTAAGCGGGTAGCAGCGCAAGAATTGGCGGAAGCAGACAAGATTAAAAATCGTTACTGCAGCTGAAGCCGAAGCAGAAAAGGACCGCCTTCATGGTGTGGGGATTGCCCAACAACGTAAGGCCATTGTGGATGGATTGGCAGAGTCTATCACAGAACTCAAGGAAGCCAATGTTGGCATGACAGAAGAGCAAATCATGTCCATACTCTTGACCAACCAGTATTTAGACACTTTGAATACCTTTTGTTTCTAAAGGCAATCAAACCATTTTTCTACCAAATACGCCAAATGGTGTGGATGATATCCGTACCCAAATCTTGTCAGCCCTCCGCGCTGAGAAGAAATAATAGACTAAAGAGCTTGGCAACAGGCTCTTTTTATTTTATACTCTTCTAAAATCTCTTCAAACCACGTCAGCTTCACCTTGCCGTACTCAAGTATAGCTTGCAGCTAGCTTCCTAGTTTTCTCTTTGATTTTAATTGATTATTAATTCAAGAAATATAGAAATATTTATACAAATTAATTTATAAGTATAAGAGGTTTTATGAATATACTGAAATTGATAACTATTAATTTAAAAACTTTGTGCATATGAGCGATTTCTTATATAATAAATATACATATATAATGAATATTCAGAGAGGTGGTTTTTGCGCTCGTGTAAGATTTGACCTTGTTTCTTGAAAATTACAGTTTGTATGAACATAGAGTGATTTTCAGACTTTTCCACAGATTTGTAAGAATGGGAACATCTCATTAACCTTGGAGCTAATAGACAACTGAGAGTGAAACGGTTCCTAAAATTGGGTAATTCACAGGAGTTATCAACAACTTGTGGATAATCATGGGGATATATCTGTTTGATTATCGCTAAATGGAGTTTATAGATCCTTCTTTTTGAATTGAGAGTCTATTCCATGTAGCAAATTAAAGGGAGAAGTACGATAGTCTTTGTAAACAATACTGTTTCATACTCTTCGAAAATCTCTTCAAACTACGTCAGCTTTCATCTGCAACCTCAAAACAGTATTTTGAGCTGACTTCGTCAGTTCTATCCACAACCTCAAACATTGTTTTGAGTAGCCTGCGACTAGCTTCTTAGTTTCCTATTTGATTTTCATTGAGTATCACTTGTTGACGGGGAGAAAATTTTAATTATTAGCTAAGAGGGGAGGGGCCCTGTTAGAGAATAGTGCTTAGTTAGAAAAGTCAAGATTTTTTACATTGTAATAAGAAACTTTTGAGGATGTTTAGTTATTAACAACTTTATCCACAGCTGTGGATAAAGTTGTTAATAAGATGGTGTAGTTTAAAAGTCCGTCAGTTTCAAGCTGGGGTAACTAAAAATCTGATCATACTAACTCTGAGTTTGACTACTGATAGAACTTTGAATCTCTATCTAAATCTGACTTTGGATAGACAACTGCTTTGCTAAGGTTCATATTTCAGTTAAAACGGAGATAAAAATATCTTAACAATTCATTTCCTTTCCGAATAAATAGATAGAGCCAGAGAATCTAGTAAATCTAGATTTAAAAATGTGCTATAATGAAAGGAGAGGAAATATGATTCTCAGACATCCGGGCATCAGCCCAACCAATGACTTGGTTGCTAAGAAAATCTTTAGCAACCCAGAAATCACTTGTCAATTTATCCGCGATATGCTGGACTTGCCAGCAAAAAATGTGACCATTTTGGAGGGAAGCAATATTCATGTCTTGCCTTCCATGCCTTATTCGGCACAGGATTTCTATACCAGTATAGATGTTTTGGCTGAGCTAGATAATGGGACGCAAGTAATTATTGAAATTCAGGTGCATCATCAGAATTTTTTCATTAATCGTTTGTGGGCTTATCTGTGCAGTCAGGTCAATCAAAACCTAGAAAAAATTCGCCAGCAAGAGGGCAATACTCACCAGAGTTATAAACACATCGCACCCGTATATGCTATCGCAATTGTGGATAGCAACTATTTCCAAGATGATTTGGCTTTTCATAGCTTTAGTATGCGAGAGGACACGACAGGTGAAGTCTTAACCATCACAAATAATGGACAGGAACACCATCTGCTCAAGATGGCGTTCTTAGAACTAAAAAAATACAGAGAAACCAGCAAGGATAGCGTTCGCAAGCCGTGGTTGGAGTTTTTCGGGAACAAACCCTTTACCCAGCAACCCGAGCGAGCCATCAGTCAGGCAGATCAACTGCTAGACTACAAAAGCTGGTCCGAGGAGGACAGGAAGATGTTTAGTCAACTACGTATGCGCGAAGAACAAGCCTTGTTAGCACAGGACTATGCCTTGGAACAAGCTGAAGAAAAAGGCTTAGAACGTGGTCTTGAACAGGGACTGGAGCGAGGGAAAGTTGAAGGAAGGGAAGAAGGAAAACTCTTTGCCTTCTTAGACATGGTTCGTCAACATGTTTTAACTTCCGAATTTGCAAGTCAGCAGTTGGGTATGACTGTCGCTGAGTTTGAGGCACTCTTATCAGCCCATCACAAGTAATAGCATTCTTAGAACTAAAAAAATACAGAGAAACCAGCAAAGACGAGGTTCGCAAGCTGTGGTTGGAGTTTTTTGGGAATAAGCCCTTTACCCAAGAACCCGAGCGAGCCATCAGTCAGGCAGATCAACTGCTAGACTACAAAAGCTGGTCCGAGGAGGACAGAAAAATGTTTAGTCAACTACGTATGCGAGAAGAACAAGCCTTGTTAGCACAGGACTATGCCTTGGAACGTGCTGAGGAAAAAGGATTGGAGCGTGGGAAAGTTGAAGGAAGAGAAGAAGGAAAACTCTTTGCCTTCTTAGATATGGTTCGCCAAGGTATCCTGACACCTGAGGTTGCCTGTCAGCAGTTGGGTATGACAGTAGCTGAGTTTGAGTCTTTGCTATAAATGAGAATGGGGACATGTTATCGAATTAGATAGCATGTTTTATTTTGTACTCTTCGAAAATCTCTTCAAACCACGTCAGCTTTCATCTGCAACCTCAAAACAGTATTTTGAGTAGCCTGCGGCTAGCTTCCTGGTGTGCTCTTTGATTTTCATTGAGTATTGGGTCAATAGTCAATGCTTGTTTTCATTTTTTAAACTTACTCGAATGATAATTATATATATGTAAAAATCTTCTGTAATTAAGTATAAATTGCACCAAAAATACAACAGTATAATATAGCAATTAAATATATATCCATACGTAAAAAATGCAAAATTAAACTATCTGAAAAATTCCCCACTTTCTCAAAAATGTTGCGAAATTTTGAAGTCGAAAAGTTTGCATATATATTGAAAAACATGTTAAAATATGAGTGTAGGCTTCTGCATACACAAGAGAATATTTCTTATTCTTTTTTTAAGGAATAAATTTTTGTTATGTAGAAGCTAAATCAATTAATTCCAAAAAGGAGAAGAAAATGGAACATAAAAATCCCATGAGTCGTGTTGAACGTTTGCACCGTGAAAAGGTCACGCGTTATTCGATTCGTAAATATAGCTTTGGAGCGGCCAGTGTAGCAGTCGCTGCTCTTTTCATGTTCTTAGGTAATGGAGCTGTATCAGTTCAAGCGGATGAAATTCAGGGAAATCGGGTTACTGAAAGCCCTAAACCACAACCTGAAGAAGACAAGTCAAAGCCTGCGACAGAAGTAGCGCCAGTTTTGAACAAAACTCAACTTGAAAGTTACATTTCAGAAATTGAGACAAAACTTTCTAACGGTTCTTACGATAACAAAACAGAAGAAAGTGTTGCAGTATTAAAAGCAGACCTAGAAGCTGCAAAAACTACATTAGCGAACGCAACTACTCAAGCTGAACTAAAACAAGCTTACAGCAAACTTGTCACTACAGTTAACTCTAAATTAAAAAACAAGCCTGTAGAGAAAAAAGAAACTCCAACAGTAGATACAACTGAAGGAAAAGAAACTGTAGGTAAAAAAGCAGAAAACACTGAACCTAAATCAGAATCTAACTCAATCGAAAACACAGGATCTAACGACCCACGTAACGGTCAAGCGATTCCAACGGGAATTCAATTTAGAGCAGAGATTGCTTATTCGACCAACGAAGAAACAAACGAGAACGGGAAAAAGAATGATTACATTACGAGTGGTGTTGGTGGTTCAACAGACTCAGGAACTGCTCAAGCAGTCGCTCCTCGTATATTGAACTACAGAACTAGATTTAATAAAGACGAGAATGGTAAAATTACATCTGTAGACTGGATGGTTTATTACAACAACCACGCGGAAAACTTGTCTAATATTTATGGAATGAGAGGAGAGTTATACCGAAACTATATTCAAATTCCTAAAGAAGTGAATATGCCAGAAAACATCGAACGTTTGCAGTATGCAGTTCCAAACAAACCTGTTTTTCAAGGTGGGAAACCAGTATGGCCTAGACCGAATGGCAATTCTCTTTACAATGAAGTGACTTTTGATGATCCAGCTCCAAAAAGTGCTGTAGGAATTCCTCTTAAGACAAATGTGTCTTTCACAAAAGATAAATGGCCTAGCACTAGAAGTGGTCGTGGTTATGATACGCTTGCTGGGAAGGAATCTGACTATTTCAAGGATGCTGCAAAAACTTCCGGTGCAAAAGAATTAGTATATGCCGATGCTCTAACAGAAGAACATGTTATCTGGGATCAATCAAATACAGGTGGGGACGCGCAAGATGCATATGTATGGAAGTTCACCACAACTGTACCAAAAACGACAACTAATGAGCAGTTGAAAAATATGAAGGCTGTCATGGGAATGTTCCGTGTTGGTACAGCAGGAGTTGACCATGGTGTCCATACAATCGCAACTAACCCTGTTAATGTTACGGATGCCGATGTGGCTAATCCACAACCAAAACCACAACCAAAACCAGAAACATCACAACTAGGAGTCAACAACACTTATACCCAAACAAATGACACGATTACAGTTCCTACTATAGCTTCTACAGATACAGTCTTGACAGGTACAGGAACACCAGGTGCCCGAATCAATATTAAGGATGGGGGTAAAGTTGTTAATAATACTACCATAGTTGGAGAGAACGGACAGTGGACATTCCCAATTACTACTGGTTTGAATAGTAATGTTACTGGTGGTAAACAGCTGGTTGATAAGAGTCAAATCAGCGTTAGCCAAACAGTTAATGGTGTAGAAAGTGCTGATGTACCTGTAAACGTCTCTCTAGGTTACTCAGAGATCGAACCATCATCTAATTCAAAAGAAAAGAATAATCTTGTTGAAAATGATAGAAATGTTACCTTGAAAGTGCCACATGATGCGGGAGCCGCTTATTTCAAATTTACGGACCCAGATGGCAATGTTCAAACGGTTGAACTCACACGTGATTCTGTTCCAAAACGTGCTGGTGTTCCAGGCAACTGGCAAGTAACAAACAGTGAACTTGCAAGTGTTACTTCAAGTGATCAAGGAGACCACTACTCAACGATCAACTTGACCTTGAAAAAAGATATGAAAGCTGAAACAACAGCTGAAGTTGTCTCTAACATGCAAAAAGGTAGCTACACAAGTCTTCAAGGATGGCAATCACGTGACGTTGAAGCAGCTCCAAAATCACAACCAGAGACTCCAGTAGTAAATACAAAAGCTAACGCCAAAAATACAGTTCTTTCAACTGACGAGGAATTAACAGGTACAGGAACACCTGGTGCAACCGTTAAAGTGACTGTTAAAAATCCAGAAGGAACAACAGTAATCTCAGAAAAAACAACACAAGTTGGCGCGGATGGAAAGTGGAAACTTGCTTTAGACAAAGGATTGAACAGTAACGAAGCATTATTTGGAGCAAGTGAAGCAGCCAGAACATTCTATGCTCCTAAGAACAAGGTTGAAGTTACACAAACTGTTAATGGTATAGAAAGTGAAAAAACTGATGTAATTGTATCAGAAGGGCCATCTACTATCTTGCCATCAACCGCAGCTAAAGATGGAAAGAGTGTTGTAGCAGGAGCCAAAGAAGTTACAGTTACAATTCCGCATGATGCAGGTATTGCATACTTCTGGTATACAAACAAAAATGATAATTCTAGACCACAAATTGATATTAAACGTGAAGCTGATGGTAACTTTGTGATTTCTGGCAACAACGCTGGAAAAGCGACAGTTACAAACATTGTTAAGGGCAACTTCTCTGATACTGTTACATTAACATTAACAGAGCCAGCTAAAGAAGGTGCTAACCTAGAAATCATTCCTCACAACGGACTAGCTACAAAAGGTACCTACTTGGGCAGAGCTAGCATCCCAGTAACTAACGAAGCACCAGTAGTATCATCAGCAACAGACTCAGATGTAACAACAGTAGCTGTGGGAGGAACTGTAGATCTTTCAACTCTAGCGAAAGTGACAGACCATGAAGATGACCAAAATGCTACATTAGGAACAAAAGGTACACCAAGAGTAGTATCTATTAATGGTGATACAAGCAAAACAACTCTTGAAGCAGCAGATTTAGCAACACCAGGAACATATGTTGTTAAATATAAAGCAGTAGATAGTCAAGGTAAAGAGTCTAATGAGTATGAACACACTGTGAAAGTAAATCAAGCTCCAACAGTTGAACTTCCATACTCAAATAAAGCTAATAAACAAATCTATGTTTATACAGGTGAAAACACTGATTTAACCTTCAAAGGTGCAGATGAAAAAGAAGTGAAGGATCTTTATCTACGTGGACCAGGAGATGTAACTTGGAATAACACTGCAGGATTTGGATTTACAACAGGTAAAGTTGAGAATGGTGCAGTCACTGGCAAAGGTTCAGTCTCTGATGATAAGAAGACAGCTACTATCAAGATGACTGGTGTAACTAACCTAAAAGCAGGTCAAAAGTGGACAAGCTTTGTTGTTGCTAATGACAATGATAATGCACCATCAACTACTGATTTTAGAGCATTAGATAAAAATCCGAATGCAACTCAGACTCCAGGATATGTTCAATTCATCGTTAAATCTCAAACAGATAAGTACGATATTGCAACTCCAGCTCCAGCTGATAAAGTTGAAGTAGCAGATCCAACTAATGTAACAAAAGATGACTTAGCTAAAATCGAAAAAAAACTGAAACTTGAGTACAACAAGGACAATGACGATGCGAATATCGCAAAAAATACTCCAGTTGATAAAGATGGTAAGATTAAATCAGTCACAAACGATGGCAAAGGAAATCTTGTAGTAACATATACAGATGGTTCAACAGATACAAAACCATTGTCAGAATTTGTAACTAAAAAACCAACAACACCAGCTAAGGATGCAGATGGAGTTAAAGATCCAGCTAAGACACCAGTTAAAGATCCAGCTAACTTAACAGATGCAGAAAAAGCTAAAGTAGCAGACGAAGTTAAGAAAGCTAACCCAACAGCGAAAGATGTTGAAGTAGGCAAAGATGGAACAACAACTGTAACCTTCCCAGATGGATCAAAAGCAGAAATTCCAGCAGCTAAAACAGTTGAAAAAGCTAAAGATGCAACACCAGCTAAGGATGCAGATGGAGTTAAAGATCCAGCTAAGACACCAGTTAAAGATCCAGCTAACTTAACAGATGCAGAAAAAAAGCTAAAGTAGCAGACGAAGTTAAGAAAAGCTAACCCAACAGCGAAAGATGTTGAAGTAGGCAAAGATGGAACAACAACTGTAACCTTCCCAGATGGATCAAAAGCAGAAATTCCAGCAGCTAAAACAGTAGAAAAAGCTAAAGATGCAACACCAGCTAAGGATGCAGATGGAGTTAAAGATCCAGCTAAGACACCAGTTAAAGATCCAGCTAACTTAACAGATGCAGAAAAAGCTAAAGTAGCAGACGAAGTTAGAAAAGCTAACCCAACAGCGAAAGATGTTGAAGTAGGCAAAAGATGGAACAACAACTGTAACCTTCCCAGATGGATCAAAAGCAGAAATTCCAGCAGCTAAAACAGTTGAAAAAGCTAAAGATGCAACACCAGCTAAGGATGCAGATGGAGTTAAAGATCCAGCTAAGACACCAGTTAAAGATCCAGCTAACTTAACAGATGCAGAAAAAGCTAAAGTAGCAGACGAAGTTAAGAAAGCTAACCCAACAGCGAAAGATGTTGAAGTAGGCAAAAGATGGAACAACAACTGTAACCTTCCCAGATGGATCAAAAGCAGAAATTCCAGCAGCTAAAACAGTTGAAAAAGCTAAAGATGCAACACCAGCTAAGGATGCAGATGGAGTTAAAGATCCAGCTAAGACACCAGTTAAAGATCCAGCTAACTTAACAGATGCAGAAAAAAAGCTAAAAGTAGCAGACGAAGTTAAGAAAGCTAACCCAACAGCGAAAGATGTTGAAGTAGGCAAAAGATGGAACAACAACTGTAACCTTCCCAGATGGATCAAAAGCAGAAATTCCAACAGCTAAAAACAGTTGAAAAAGCTAAAGATGCAACACCAGCTAAGGATGCAGATGGAGTTAAAGATCCAGCTAAGACACCAGTTAAAGATCCAGCTAACTTAACAGATGCAGAAAAAAGCTAAAGTAGCAGACGAAGTTAAGAAAAGCTAACCCAACAGCGAAAGATGTTGAAGTAGGCAAAAGATGGAACAACAACTGTAACCTTCCCAGATGGATCAAAAGCAGAAATTCCAGCAGCTAAAACAGTTGAAAAAGCTAAAGATGCAACACCAGCTAAGGATGCAGATGGAGTTAAAGATCCAGCTAAGACACCAGTTAAAGATCCAGCTAACTTAACAGATGCAGAAAAAAAGCTAAAGTAGCAGACGAAGTTAGAAAGCTAACCCAACAGCGAAAGATGTTGAAGTAGGCAAAAGATGGAACAACAACTGTAACCTTCCCAGATGGATCAAAAGCAGAAATTCCAGCAGCTAAAACAGTTGAGAAAAGCTAAAGATGCAACACCAGCTAAGGATGCAGATGGAGTTAAAGATCCAGCTAAGACACCAGTTAAAGATCCAGCTAACTTAACAGATGCAGAAAAAAAGCTAAAAGTAGCAGACGAAGTTAAGAAAGCTAACCCAACAGCGAAAGATGTTGAAGTAGGCAAAAGATGGAACAACAACTGTAACCTTCCCAGATGGATCAAAAGCAGAAATTCCAGCAGCTAAAACAGTTGAGAAAGCTAAAGATGCAACACCAGCTAAGGATGCAGATGGCGTTAAAGATCCAGCTAAGACACCAGTTAAAGATCCAGCTAACTTAACAGATGAAGAAAAAGCTAAAGTAGCAGACGAAGTTAAGAAAGCTAACCCAACAGCGAAAGATGTTGAAGTAGGTAAAGATGGAACAGCAACTGTAACCTTCCCAGATGGATCAAAAGCAGAACTTCCAACAGCTAAGACAGTTGAGAAAGCTAAAGATGCAACACCAGCTAAGGATGCAGATGGCGTTAAAGATCCAGCTAAGACACCAGTTAAAGATCCAGCTAACTTAACAGATGCAGAAAAAGCTAAAGTAGCAGACGAAGTTAAGAAAGCTAACCCAACAGCGAAAGATGTTGAAGTAGGCAAAGATGGAACAACAACTGTAACCTTCCCAGATGGATCAAAAGCAGAAATTCCAGCAGCTAAAACAGTTGAAAAAGCTAAAAGATGCAACACCAGCTAAGGATGCAGATGGAGTTAAAAGATCCAGCTAAGACACCAGTTAAAGATCCAGCTAACTTAACAGATGCAGAAAAAAAGCTAAAGTAGCAGACGAAGTTAAGAAAGCTAACCCAACAGCGAAAGATGTTGAAGTAGGCAAAGATGGAACAACAACTGTAACCTTCCCAGATGGATCAAAAGCAGAAATTCCAGCAGCTAAAACAGTTGAAAAAGCTAAAGATGCAACACCAGCTAAGGATGCAGATGGAGTTAAAGATCCAGCTAAGACACCAGTTAAAAGATCCAGCTAACTTAACAGATGCAGAAAAAAAGCTAAAGTAGCAGACGAAGTTAAGAAAAGCTAACCCAACAGCGAAAGATGTTGAAGTAGGCAAAGATGGAACAACAACTGTAACCTTCCCAGATGGATCAAAAAGCAGAAATTCCAGCAGCTAAAACAGTTGAAAAAGCTAAAGATGCAACACCAGCTAAGGATGCAGATGGAGTTAAAGATCCAGCTAAGACACCAGTTAAAGATCCAGCTAACTTAACAGATGCAGAAAAAAGCTAAAGTAGCAGACGAAGTTAAGAAAGCTAACCCAACAGCGAAAGATGTTGAAGTAGGCAAAAGATGGAACAACAACTGTAACCTTCCCAGATGGATCAAAAGCAGAAATTCCAGCAGCTAAAACAGTTGAGAAAAGCTAAAGATGCAACACCAGCTAAGGATGCAGATGGAGTTAAAGATCCAGCTAAGACACCAGTTAAAGATCCAGCTAACTTAACAGATGCAGAAAAAAAGCTAAAGTAGCAGACGAAGTTAAGAAAGCTAACCCAACAGCGAAAAGATGTTGAAGTAGGCAAAGATGGAACAACAACTGTAACCTTCCCAGATGGATCAAAAGCAGAAATTCCAGCAGCTAAAAACAGTTGAGAAAAGCTAAAGATGCAACACCAGCTAAGGATGCAGATGGAGTTAAAGATCCAGCTAAGACACCAGTTAAAGATCCAGCTAACTTAACAGATGCAGAAAAAGCTAAAGTAGCAGACGAAGTTAAGAAAGCTAACCCAACAGCGAAAGATGTTGAAGTAGGCAAAGATGGAACAACAACTGTAACCTTCCCAGATGGATCAAAAGCAGAACTTCCAACAGCTAAGACAGTTGAGAAAGCTAAAGATGCAACACCAGCTAAGGATGCAGATGGCGTTAAAGATCCAGCTAAGACACCAGTTAAAGATCCAGCTAACTTAACAGATGCAGAAAAAGCTAAAGTAGCAGACGAAGTTAAGAAAGCTAACCCAACAGCGAAAGATGTTGAAGTAGGTAAAGATGGAACAGCAACTGTAACCTTCCCAGATGGATCAAAAGCAGAACTTCCAACAGCTAAGACAGTTGAGAAAGCTAAAGATGCAACACCAGCTAAGGATGCAGATGGAGTTAAAGATCCAGCTAAGACACCAGTTAAAGATCCAGCTAACTTAACAGATGCAGAAAAAAAGCTAAAGTAGCAGACGAAGTTAGAAAGCTAACCCAACAGCGAAAGATGTTGAAGTAGGCAAAGATGGAACAACAACTGTAACCTTCCCAGATGGATCAAAAGCAGAAATTCCAGCAGCTAAAACAGTTGAAAAAGCTAAAGATGCAACACCAGCTAAGGATGCAGATGGAGTTAAAGATCCAGCTAAGACACCAGTTAAAGATCCAGCTAACTTAACAGATGCAGAAAAAAAGCTAAAGTAGCAGACGAAGTTAAGAAAGCTAACCCAACAGCGAAAGATGTTGAAGTAGGCAAAGATGGAACAACAACTGTAACCTTCCCAGATGGATCAAAAGCAGAAATTCCAGCAGCTAAAACAGTTGAAAAAGCTAAAGATGCAACACCAGCTAAGGATGCAGATGGAGTTAAAGATCCAGCTAAGACACCAGTTAAAGATCCAGCTAACTTAACAGATGCAGAAAAAGCTAAAGTAGCAGACGAAGTTAAGAAAGCTAACCCAACAGCGAAAGATGTTGAAGTAGGCAAAGATGGAACAACAACTGTAACCTTCCCAGATGGATCAAAAGCAGAAATTCCAGCAGCTAAAAACAGTTGAAAAAGCTAAAGATGCAACACCAGCTAAGGATGCAGATGGAGTTAAAGATCCAGCTAAGACACCAGTTAAAGATCCAGCTAACTTAACAGATGCAGAAAAAGCTAAAGTAGCAGACGAAGTTAAGAAAGCTAACCCAACAGCGAAAGATGTTGAAGTAGGCAAAGATGGAACAACAACTGTAACCTTCCCAGATGGATCAAAAGCAGAAATTCCAGCAGCTAAAACAGTAGAAAAAGCTAAAGATGCAACACCAGCTAAGGATGCAGATGGAGTTAAAGATCCAGCTAAGACACCAGTTAAAGATCCAGCTAACTTAACAGATGCAGAAAAAAGCTAAAGTAGCAGACGAAGTTAAGAAAAGCTAACCCAACAGCGAAAGATGTTGAAGTAGGCAAAGATGGAACAACAACTGTAACCTTCCCAGATGGATCAAAAGCAGAAATTCCAGCAGCTAAAACAGTTGAAAAAGCTAAAGATGCAACACCAGCTAAGGATGCAGATGGAGTTAAAGATCCAGCTAAGACACCAGTTAAAGATCCAGCTAACTTAACAGATGCAGAAAAAGCTAAAGTAGCAGACGAAGTTAAGAAAGCTAACCCAACAGCGAAAGATGTTGAAGTAGGCAAAGATGGAACAGCCACTGTAACCTTCCCAGATGGCAGCACAGCCGTTATTCCATCAGGTGATACAGTTAAGAAATCATCAGATAACGCAGTTAAGGATCCAGCGGTAACACCAGTTGTAGATCCAAGCAACTTGACTGATGCAGAAAAAGCTAAAGGTAGCAGAAGAAGTTAAGAAATCTAACCCAACAGCGAAAGATGTTGAAGTAGGCAAAGATGGAACAGCCACTGTAACCTTCCCAGATGGCAGCAACAGCCGTTATTCCATCAGGTGAAAGACAGTTAAGAAATCATCAGATAAACGCAGTTAAGGATCCATCAGTAACACCAGTTGTAGATCCAAGCAACTTGACTGATGCAGAAAAAGCTAAGGTAGCAGAAGAAGTTAAGAAATCTAACCCAACAGCGAAAGATGTTGAAGTAGGCAAAGATGGAACAGCCACTGTAACCTTCCCAGATGGCAGCACAGCCGTTATTCCATCAGGTGATACAGTTAAGAAATCATCAGATAATGCAGTTAAGGATCCAGCGGTAACACCAGTTAAAGATCCAGCTAACTTAACAGATGCAGAAAAAGCTAAAGTAGCAGACGAAGTTAAGAAAGCTAACCCAACAGCGAAAGATGTTGAAGTAGGCAAAGATGGAACAGCCACTGTAACCTTCCCAGATGGCAGCACAGCCGTTATTCCATCAGGTGATACAGTTAAGAAATCATCAGATAACGCAGTTAAGGATCCAGCGGTAACACCAGTTGTAGATCCAAGCAACTTGACTGATGCAGAAAAAGCTAAAGTAGCAGACGAAGTTAAGAAAGCTAACCCAACAGCGAAAGATGTTGAAGTAGGCAAAGATGGAACAGCCACTGTAACCTTCCCAGATGGCAGCACAGCCGTTATTCCATCCGGGTGATACAGTTAAGAAATCAGATGATAAACGCAGTTAAGGATCCAGCGGTAACACCAGTTGTAGATCCAAGCAACTTGACTGATGCAGAAAAAGCTAAAGGTAGCAGAAGAAGTTAGAAATCTAACCCAACAGCGAAAGATGTTGAAGTAGGCAAAGATGGAACAGCCACTGTAACCTTCCCAGATGGCAGCACAGCCGTTATTCCATCAGGTGATACAGTTAAGAAATCATCAGATAATGCAGTTAAGGATCCAGCGGTAACACCAGTTAAAGATCCAGCTAACTTAACAGATGCAGAAAAAGCTAAAGTAGCAGACGAAGTTAAGAAAGCTAACCCAACAGCGAAAGATGTTGAAGTAGGCAAAAGATGGAACAACAACTGTAACCTTCCCAGATGGCAGCACAGCCGTTATTCCATCAGGTAGACAGTTAAGAAATCATCATGATAAATGCAGTTAAAGGATCCAGCAGTAACACCAGTTAAAGATCCAGCTAACTTAACAGATGCAGAAAAAGCTAAAGTAGCAGACGAAGTTAAGAAAGCTAACCCAACAGCGAAAGATGTTGAAGTAGGCAAAGATGGAACAGCCACTGTAACCTTCCCAGATGGCAGCACAGCCGTTATTCCATCAGGTGATACAGTTAAGAAATCATCAGATAATGCAGTTAAGGATCCAGCGGTAACACCAGTTGTAGATCCAAGCAACTTGACTGATGCAGAAAAAGCTAAAGTAGCAGACGAAGTTAAGAAAGCTAACCCAACAGCGAAAGATGTTGAAGTAGGCAAAGATGGAACAGCCACTGTAACCTTCCCAGATGGCAGCACAGCCGTTATTCCATCAGGTGATACAGTTAAGAAATCATCAGATAATGCAGTTAAGGATCCAGCGGTAACACCAGTTGTAGATCCAAGCAACTTGACTGATGCAGAAAAAGCTAAAGTAGCAGAAGAAGTTAAGAAATCTAACCCAACAGCGAAAGATGTTGAAGTAGGCAAAGATGGAACAGCCACTGTAACCTTCCCAGATGGCAGCACAGCCGTTATTCCATCAGGTGAGACAGTTAAGAAATCATCAGATAAATGCAGTTAAGGATCCAGCGGTAACACCAGTTAAAGATCCAGCTAACTTAACAGATGCAGAAAAAAAGCTAAAGTAGCAGACGAAGTTAAAAGCTAACCCAACAGCGAAAGATGTTGAAGTAGGCAAAGATGGAACAGCCACTGTAACCTTCCCAGATGGCAGCACAGCCGTTATTCCATCAGGTGATACAGTTAAGAAATCATCAGATAATGCAGTTAAGGATCCAGCGGTAACACCAGTTAAAGATCCAGCTAACTTAACAGATGCAGAAAAAAAGCTAAAGTAGCAGACGAAGTTAAGAAAGCTAACCCAACAGCGAAAGATGTTGAAGTAGGCAAAGATGGGACAGCAACTGTAACCTTCCCAGATGGCAGCAACAGCCGTTATTCCATCAGGTGATACAGTTAAGAAATCATCAGATAATGCAGTTAAGGATCCAGCGGTAACACCAGTTGCAGATCCAAGCAACTTGACTGATGCAGAAAAAGCTAAAGTAGCAGACGAAGTTAAGAAAGCTAACCCAACAGCGAAAGATGTTGAAGTAGGCAAAGATGGGACAGCAACTGTAACCTTCCCAGATGGCAGCACAGCCGTTATTCCATCAGGTGATACAGTTAAGAAATCATCAGATAATGCAGTTAAGGATCCAGCGGTAACACCAGTTGTAGATCCAAGCAACTTGACTGATGCAGAAAAAGCTAAAGTAGCAGACGAAGTTAAGAAAGCTAACCCAACAGCGAAAGATGTTGAAGTAGGCAAAGATGGGACAGCCACTGTAACCTTCCCAGATGGCAGCACAGCCGTTATTCCATCAGGTGATACAGTTAAGAAATCATCAGATAATGCAGTTAAGGATCCAGCGGTAACACCAGTTGTAGATCCAAGCAACTTGACTGATGCAGAAAAAGCTAAAGTAGCAGACGAAGTTGAAAAGCTAACCCAACAGCGAAAGATGTTGAAGTAGGCAAAGATGGAACAGCCACTGTAACCTTCCCAGATGGCAGCACAGCCGTTATTCCATCAGGTGATACAGTTAAGAAATCATCAGATAATGCAGTTAAGGATCCAGCGGTAACACCAGTTGTAGATCCAAGCAACTTGACTGATGCAGAAAAAGCTAAGGTAGCAGAAGAAGTTAAGAAATCTAACCCAACAGCGAAAGATGTTGAAGTAGGCAAAGATGGAACAGCCACTGTAACCTTCCCAGATGGCAGCACAGCCGTTATTCCATCAGGTGATACAGTTAAGAAATCATCAGATAATGCAGTTAAGGATCCAGCGGTAACACCAGTTGTAGATCCAAGCAACTTGACTGATGCAGAAAAAGCTAAAGTAGCAGACGAAGTTAAGAAATCTAACCCAACTGCGAAAGATATCAAGGTAAACAAAGACGGATCAGTAGTTGTAACCTTTGAAGATGGTACAACAGCCTTTATCCCAGCAGATAAGACAGTTAAATCAGCGGATTCAAACGGAGTTCAAGATCCAAGTACACCAGCCACAGATGCGTCTAAGAACAAAGTAACGGATCCAGCGGTAACACCAGTTAAAGATCCAGCTAACTTAACAGACGCAGAAAAAGCTAAAGTAGCAGAAGAAGTTAAGAAATCTAACCCAACTGCGAAAGATATCAAGGTAAACAAAGACGGATCAGTAGTTGTAACCTTTGAAGATGGTACAACAGCTGTTATCCCAGCAGATAAGACAGTTAAATCAGCTGATTCAAACGGAGTTCAAGATCCATCAGCAACTCCAGCTAACGACCAAGCTGCTCAAAAACCAGCTGTAGCTCCAGCTACTACTCCAGCAGCAGCTAATGCTAGTCAAACAGCATCAGCACAAGCAAATGCGCGTCAAGCAGCTAAAGAATTACCAAATACAGGTACAGCAAATTCTACTGTAGCTATGGTAGCAGCTGCAGCACAAGTGCATTACTTGGTCTTGGTCTTGCAGGCCGTCGTCGTAAAGAAGACGAAGAAGCTTAATTGGTAGATTGTTTGATAAACATCAGATGATAAATCCGATTTTCAAAGCTTAAACAAGTACCTCTCATAAGAAAATCTCCTAGCAGGAAAGTCTGCTAGGAGATTTTTGCATTTCATGAAATTGACGAGTGATTTGGCAACCAGCTAAGTGTAAAGATCAGTTGTTCAGCTTTTAGGAGGTATTTGTGTTGAATAGTTGATACTAGGGTTTTGTCCAGTCGGCATTCTTTTACAAAGTTAAAATGGCTGTGGTTTTGTTTAGTATGGATATCCAACCATTTATCTTCTTTAGCCAGATAGACTCGGAGGTGGTCAAAGAGAGGGACTCCGAGGTCATAGCTTGGTTTTCCTGGACAGGTCGGATAAAATCCGAGAGCTGACCAGATGTACCAGGCCGAGAGACTGCCGTTATCCTCATCGCCAGGATAGGCTTCCCAACTTGGGTGAAAAGCTTTTTGACGTAGAGTCTTGATGAGAAGGGCAGTGTAGTCAGGGTAATTGCTGTAGCGGAAGAGATAAGGAATGTGGAAGCTTGGTTGGTTGGAAATGGTGAGTTGTCCAAAAGGAGCAGTAGCCATCTCGCTCATTTCGTGAATCTCGTAACCATAGCCTGTTGTCTCAAAGAGGGGAGCATCTTGACAGGTTTTCAAAAGATAGTTGCTAAAGGCTTCTTTTCCACCCATAAGCTGGATCAAGCCTGGGATGTCATGGAGGACACCTAAAGTTGCTTGGATGGTAGAGCATTCGGCATAGTCGCGTCCCCAACTATAAGGAGAAAAGTCAGGGCGGAAGTTACCTTGGCTGTCTCGCGCTCTCATGTAACCTGTCTCAGCGTCAAATAGATGGCGGTAATTTTGTGATGCGGCCTTGTAGGTCTCAGCGATTTCTATTTTCCCTAGTTTCTCGGCACAGCTTGCGATACAAAAGTCGCTATAGGCATAGTCTAGGGTATGGCTGACGCTTTCGTGGTGGTCGATAGAGAGGTAGCCTAGTTCTTGGTATTGGGTTAGTCCGTGACGGCCATTGATGCCGAGAGGGTCGGTCTTGCTGGCTGTTTCAAGCATGGCTTGGAGAAATTCTACTTCTAGGTCAGGAGCCATGTCCTTGCAGGCGCTATCTGCGATAATACCATCTAAAAGGGTACCAGGCATCATACCACGTTCATCTGGGGCTAGCCATTTTGGAAGGAACCCCGTATCGCGGTAGCTATTGAGGAAACCTTCTAAAAAGAGGTGATAGTGCTCTGGTATGATAAGAGCAAAGAGGGGGAAGGTGGTGCGGAAGGTATCCCAGAAACCATTGTTGCTGAAGAGGACACCAGGCTTGACAGTTCCAGTAGCCAGATCCACGTGAATGGCTTGCCCTGATTCATCAACCTCATAAAAAGTTTGTGGGAAGAGGAAGAGTCTGTAGAGACAGTGGTCAAAGAAGGTTCGGTCAGTATCTCCTGTCTCCACGATATCAAAACGGTGGAGGAGATTTTCCCAATCTGCTTGTGCATCTGCTTTACAACTATCAAAATCCTTTTGAGGTAGATTGATTAGGGCTTGAGAAGGAGAGATGAAAGAAGTGGCTAGCTGAATTTCAGCATGACTATCTGTCAGGTCAATTCGCCAGTCTCCACTTTCTTGGCTGACCGCAAGAATATCTGTATTCATTTTCAGGGTGGTGAAAAGTATCAGTGGATTTTTGTTGGTCTCAGTTTTTCCTTTCTGTCGCAGGGCAAGATTCCTCTGATCTACTTGCTCCACGGTCAGTTCATCTGCTGCGTGAAGATAGAGGGAGAGGGTTTTGCCTTGCTTTTGCTTCAACGAATAGAAGCACCATAGCAAGTCGGTGTAAGCTGGCTTTCAATCTGATAGCGTAGGGAGAAAATTTTCAGATAATGTGGTTGGAAAGAGGCCCTATCTATGTCATAGGAAGACTGACGATGGAAGAGGCTGTCTCCACCTAGCTGACCTGTGACAGGTGTCAGAAGGAGCCAAGAGTAGTTCCCAATCCAAGGGCTGGGCTGATGGGTTAAACGAATCCCCTGAAATATGGGCAGATGTGGATCGAAAAACCAAGCTCCCTCCTGGTCGCTGGTCTGGGGCACAAAGTAATTCATCCCAAAAGGAACGCCTGTGTAGGGCAGGGTATTTCCCCCGAGAAAAGGCGTGCTTACTAGCAGTGCCAAATCGGGTATCGATGGTTTCAAGTAGTGGTTTCATAGTCTGTCCTTTAGCTGTTTTTCTACATTATATCAGAAAAAGATAGCCTTTAGAAAAGGAGTTCCAAAGATAACTAGTTTGTAGAAAAATGACTATCATTTGTGTATGTATTTTCTGTCTCAAAAGCTATATACTGAAAATGAAACTTGTTTGAAAGAGGATACTGCATGATGATTTATTCAAAAGAAATTGTTAGAGAATGGCTAGATGAAGTAGCAGAACGGGCTAAGGACCATCCGGAGTGGGTGGATGTCTTTGAGCGTTGCTACACCGACACCTTGGACAATACGGTCGAGATTCTAGAAGACGGTTCAACTTTTGTCTTGACTGGGGATAATCCTGCTATGTGGCTTCGTGATTCGACAGCCCAACTCAGACCATATCTTCATGTGGCTAAAAGAGATCCTCTCCTGCGTCAGACCATTGCAGGTTTGGTCAAACGTCAGATGACCTTGGTCCTCAAGGATCCTTATGCCAATTCTTTTAACATAGAGGAAACTGGAAGGGTCACCATGAGACAGACCATACCGACCTGAATGGCTGGATTTGGGAACGCAAGTACGAGGTGGACTCGCTTTGCTATCCTTTGCAGTTGGCTTATCTCCTCTGGAAAGAGACTGGCGAGACTAGCCAATTTGATGAGACTTTTGTCGCAGCGACTAAGGAGATTCTCCATCTTTGGACGGTAGAACAAGACCACAAGAACTCTCCTTATCGTTTTGTCCGAGATACGGACCGCAAGGAAGATACCTTGGTAAATGATGGCTTTGGACCTGACTTTGCAGTGATAGGTATGACTTGGTCAGCCTTTCGTCCGAGTGATGACTGTTGCCAGTATAGCTATTTGATTCCATCCAATATGTTTGCAGTCGTTGTCTTAGGTTATGTCCAAGAAATCTTTGCAGCATTAGACCTAGCTGATAGCGAGAGCATTATCGCAGACGCTAAGCGTCTCCAGGATGAAATTCAAGAAGGAATCGAAAACTACGCCTACACCACCAACAGTAAGGGTGAAAAGATTTACGCCTTTGAAGTGGACGTTCAGAAGAATTGACAAGCATTCCTCTGGGAAACTGAGATGACTGTCTTTGTTGACAATCCACAAATCCGTTGCAAGACTCGCTTTACCAATACTGCCAAAGACCACCGTATCCGTCTCTTGGTTAAGACTCATAATACGCGTCCAAGCAATGATTCTGAAAGCATCTATGAGGTGGTGACACGGCCAAACAAACCAGCAGCTTCATGGGAAAATCCTGAAAATCCTCAACACCAACAAGCCTTTGTCAGTCTGTATGACGATGAAAAAGGGGTGACTGTATCCAACAAGGGATTGAATGAATACGAAATCCTTGGAGATGACACCATTGCCGTGACTATTTTGCGTGCATCAGGTGAGTTGGGTGACTGGGGTTACTTCCCAACACCAGAAGCACAGTGCTTGCGTGAGTTTGAAGTCGAGTTTGTGCTTGAGTGCCACCAAGCCCAAGAACGCTTCTCAGCCTATCGTCGCGCTAAAGCCTTGCAGACACCGTTTACTAGCCTTCAGGTTGCTAGACAGGAAGGAAGCGTGGCTGCGACTGGTAGCCTCTTGAATCATCCTGTTCTCAACATACCGCAAATCTGTCCAACAGCCTTTAAGGTAGCTGAAAATGAAGAAGGTTATGTTCTTCGCTACTACAATATGTGTGTAGAGAAAATGTACGTGTACCGGAAAGTCAACATCTCTTCCTTGACCTACTGGAACGACCATACCCAGTTCATAGAGGCCTCATTTCACCACAAGAGATTCGTACAGAATTCATCAAAAAAGAAGAAATTTAATTTCAAAAAGTAAACATGAAAAGAAAGGAGGGGCGAAAAAGTAAGGACTAATACTCAATGAAAATCAAAGAGCAAACTAGAAAGCTAGCCGTAGGTTGCTCAAAACACTGTTTTGAGGTTGCAGATGGAAACTGACGTGGTTTGAAGAGATTTTCGAAGAGTATAACTGCTGATTCGCCCCTTTTTATGAAAAAACAATGACCATTGCAACGATTGATATCGGAGGGACTGGGATTAAGTTTGCCAGTCTGACTCCTGATGGAAAGATTTAGATAAGACCAGCATCCCAACTCCAGAAACTCTGGAAGATTTGTTGGCTTGGTTGGACCAACGCTTGTCAGAACAGGACTATCGTGGGATTGCTATGAGCGTTCCAGGTGCGGTCAATCAAGAGACAGGTGTGATTGATGGCTTCAGTGCCGTTCCCTACATCCATGGATTTTCTTGGTATGAGGCACTTGCTCATCACCAGCTACCTGTCCATCTAGAAAATGATGCCAACTGCGTTGGACTCAGTGAATTACTAGCTCATCCAGAACTTGAAAATGCAGCCTGTGTCGTCATTGGGACAGGGATTGGCGGAGCTATGATTATCAATGGCAGACTTCACCGAGGTCGCCACGGCCTAGGTGGGGAATTTGGCTACATGACAACCCTTGCCCCTGCTGAAAAACTCAACAACTGGTCGCAACTAGCGTCAACTGGCAACATGGTGCGATACGTGATTGAAAAATCTGGTCAGACTGACTGGGACGGTCGCAAAATTTACCAAGAAGCTAAAGAAGGTAATACCCTTTGTCAAGAAGCTATTGAGCGTATGAACCGCAATCTGGCGCAAGGCTTGCTCAATATCCAGTATCTCATCGACCCAGATGTGATTAGCTTAGGTGGCTCTATCAGTCAAAATCCAGATTTTATCCAGGGTGTCAAGAAGGCTGTAGATGACTTTGTCGAAAGCTATGAAGAATACACGGTCGCACCAGTTATCCAAGCCTGTACCTATCAGGCAGATGCCAATCTCTACGGTGCCCTTGTCAATTGGTTACAGGAGGAAAACCAATGGTAAGATTTACAGGAATTAGTGACAAACAAGCGCAAGCTATTGAAGTATTAAAAAATCACATTTCTCTGCCAGATGTAGAGGTAGCAGTCGCTCAGTCTGACCAAGCCTCTATCTCTATCAAGGGTGAGGGTGGTCATTATCAATTGACCTACCGCAAACCTCACCAACTCTACCGCGCCTTGTCCTTGCTGGCAACGGCTCTAGCAGAAGGTGAGAAGGTAGAGATTGAGGAACAAGCTGCTTACGAAGATTTAGCCTACATGGCGGACTGTTCTCGAAATGCAGTTTTGAATGTGACTTCTGCCAAGAAGATGATTGAAGTTCTGGCTCTCATGGGCTACTCAACCTTTGAACTTTACATGGAAGACACTTATCAAATCGAGGGGGCAACCCTACTTTGGTTATTTCCGTGGTGCCTATTCGGCTGAGGAGTTGCAGGAAATCGAAGCCTATGCCCAGCAGTTTGACATGACCTTTGTGCCTTGCATCCAGACCTTGGCCCACTTGTCAGCCTTTGTCAAATGGGGTGTCAAAGAAGTGCAAGAACTCCGTGATGTAGAGGATATTCTTCTCATCGGCGAAGAAAAGGTTTATGACCTGATTGATGGCATGTTTGCGACGCTATCTAAACTACAAACACGCAAGGTCAATATCGGGATGGACGAAGCCCACTTGGTTGGTTTGGGACGCTACCTCATCTTGAATGGTGTTGTGGACCGTAGTCTCCTCATGTGTCAACACTTGGAGCGCGTGCTGGATATCGCCGATAAGTATGGTTTCCACTGCCAGATGTGGAGCGATATGTTCTTCAAACTCATGTCAGCAGATGGTCAGTATGATCGTGATGTGGAAATTCCAGAAGAAACTCGTGTCTACCTAGACCGTCTAAAAGACCGTGTGACCTTGGTTTACTGGGATTATTACCAGGATAGCGAGGAAAAATACAATCGTAACTTCAGTAATCATCACAAGATTAGCCATGACCTTGCCTTTGCAGGTGGAGCTTGGAAGTGGATTGGTTTCACTCCCAACAACCATTTCAGTCGTCTCATCGCTCTTGAAGCCAATAAAGCCTGCCGTGCCAATGATATCAAAGAAGTCATTGTGACGGGTTGGGGGGACAATGGTGGGGAAACTGCCCAGTTCTCTATCCTCCCAAGCTTGCAAATCTGGGCAGAACTCAGCTATCGCAATGACCTAGATCGTTTGTCTGCTCACTTCCAAACCAATACAGGTCTATCGGTTGAGGATTTTATGCAGATTGATCTAGCCAACCTCTTACCAGATCTACCAGGCAATCTCAGTGGCATAAATCCCAACCGCTATGTCTTTTATCAGGATATTCTTTGTCCAATCCTTGACCGACACATGACACCTGAACAGGACAAGCCACACTTCGCTCAAGCAGCTGAGACGCTTACTGACATTAAAGAAAAAGCAGGCATCTACGCCTATCTCTTTGAAACTCAGGCCCAGTTGAATGCCATTTTAAGTAGCAAAGTCGATGTGGGACGACGCATTCGTCAAGCCTACCAAGTGGGGGATAAAGAAGGTTTGCAAGAAATCGCAAGACAAGAATTGCTAAAACTAAGAAGTGAGATTGAAAACTTCCACAAGCTCTTTAGCCATCAATGGTTGAAGGAAAACAAGGTCTTTGGCTTGGATACAGTTGATATCCGTATGGGCGGACTCTTACAACGTATCAAACGAGCAGAAAGCCGCATCGAGGCTTATCTGGATGGTCAGCTTGACCGCATCGATGAGTTAGAAGTGGGAAATCCTGCCATTTACTGACTTTTACGCAGATAAGGACTTCGCAGCCACAACAGCCAACCAGTGGCATACCATTGCGACAGCTTCGACGATTTATACAACTTAATACTATTTGAAAATCCCTTCAAACCACGTCAGCTTTATCTGCAACCTGCAGCTAGCTTCCTAGTTTGCTCTTTGATTTTCATTGAGTATAAAAACAAGAACACCTTGCCTAGAACAGGGTGTTTCGCGTGAAACAGAAGAATTATCTAGTTTCAAATACCACAGTTAGACAAACTTATGTTAAAATGACTGTGAGGGAATTTCTCTTAGGAGTAACTCCATCGATTGGCTATTGGAGGTATTATGGTACACTTAAAAATTAATCAAAAACGAAATAGAGGCTGAAAAAGCCAGCATCTGTGCCTGCCTGGGTTATATCAGTAAAACTTAGAACAGGCTGCTACCGACATATACAGATTCCCAAAACAGAAACGTTAGCGGAACTAGCAGATGTTATTTTATGGAGTTTCGATTTTGTAAATGATCATGCTCATGTATTTTTCATGGATAACGTTGTCTGGAGTGATGTAGATTCTTACTTTGTTAGCTTTGTTAGTGACGATGGTGAAGAACGATACACGGAAAATATCCATCTGGATATCCTAAGTGTCAAACAAAAATTTAAGTTTATTTTTGACTTCGGTGATGAATGGCGTTTCGAATGTCAAGTGCTGAGAGAAATCGAGACGGAAGATGAAGAAGCTTATATTGTGCGTGAAGTTGGAACACCACCAGAACAATATCCGGATTATGATGGTTTTGACGATGAAGAATGGTAGAATTGATTGTTAAGCAATCTAAAAAACAATTGGAATCAGTCTATGTAGGCTTAGCATTTCAATTGTTTTTTTGTGATAGTTTCATATAAGAGAGCTGTTTTTTAATTTTCCAACCTCCTTATCTACAACCTCAGAGCTGTACTTTGAGTAGCTTCCTAATTTGGTCTTTGATTTTCATTGAGCATAAGATGAAAAATGAGTCGCAACTTATTTTTATTAGTACTCACATAAAAATAATTTGTGGAGTTTTTTTCTATAATTAGTAGTTTAACCTAACCTTCAAATAGGAGTATACTAATAATGTAATCGTTATCAAAAGTCTAAAAAGGAATTTTTAGATGGGTATCAAAATAAAAAAGGGAGGAAATTATGAATAAGTTTTCAAAAACCTTGAGAGATAACTGGATCTTTCTCTTGATGGTTTTGCCAGGGGCACTCTGGTTGATTCTATTCTTCTACATTCCAGTATTTGGGAACGTGGTTGCCTTCAAAGACTACCACATGACTAGTAATGGTTTCATAGATAGTATCATGAATAGTAAATGGGTCGGACTCGATAATTTCAGATTCTTATTTAGTTCAAAAGACGCCTTTATTATTACACGAAATACTGTCCTCTACAATCTCGGCTTTATCTTTATTGGTTTAATTGTATCTGTAGGGATTGCCATTATTCTCAGTGAACTCCGTTCTAAGAGAATGGTTAAGATCTTCCCAAACTTCCATGTTGTTCCCTTACTTCTTGTCTTGGGTTATCATCAGTTTCTTTACAGATGCCTTCCTAAACATTGACAAAGGGGTCTTCAACCATTTCCTAGAATCTATCGGGATGAAGGAAATCAATTTCTACGCTGACTTGGGTATCTGGCCATATCTCCTACTTTTCCTAGGTATTTGGAAAGGTTTTGGATATAGCAGTGTCATGTACTATGCAACAATCATGGGAATTGATCCAACCTACTATGAAGCAGCAACGGTGGACGGTGCTAGCAAATGGCAACGAATTCGCAATGTAACCATTCCGCAGTTGACACCATTGGTAACCGTATTGACCATTCTTGCAGTCGGAAACATCTTCCGTGCAGACTTTGGTCTCTTCTACCAAATCCCCCACAATGCTGGTCAGCTTTATAACGTAACCAACGTCTTGGACGTATATGTTTATAATGGTTTGACTCAGACAGCGGATATCGGGATGGCTTCAGCGGCAGGTCTCTACCAATCAGTAGTCGGTTTGCTTTTGGTTATCCTATCAAACTTACTTGCAAGACGAGTTGATCCGAACTCAGCCTTGTTCTAGAAAGGAGGAGAATATGGCAGAAAAGAAAATTAAAAAAGAAAAAATTGATAATGTCGGCATTCACTCCTTCAGTAAGAAAGCAGATATCTTCTTCAGTACCATTTCTGGTTTGATCGCCCTCTCTTGTATCCTACCCTTCGTATTCGTTATTGTTATTTCAGTGACAGATGAAAAGAGTATTCTCCAAAATGGATATAGCTTCTTCCCATCCCAATTTGGATTAGACGGTTTTGAATTTTTGGCACAGTTTAAGGATAAAATCCTCCAAGCCCTCTTCATATCAGTCTTTGTAACAGTGGTGGGGACTATCACAAACGTTTTTATCACAACAACCTATGCCTACGCTATTTCACGGACAACCTTTAAGTACCGCAGATTCTTTACAATCTTTGCCTTGCTTAGTATGTTGTTCAATGCTGGTTTGGTACCAGGCTATATCGTGGTCACTCGTTTGCTTCAACTTGGTGACACAGTTTGGGCCTTGATTGTTCCAATGCTTCTCTCACCATTTAACATCATCTTGATGCGTTCCTTCTTCAAGAAGACCATTCCAGAAGCTATCCTAGAATCCGCTCGTATCGATGGTGCTAGTGAGGCCCGGATCTTCTTCCAAATCTGTTTACCATTGTCACTACCAGGTATCGCAACCATCACGCTCTTGACAGCTCTTGGTTTCTGGAATGATTGGTTCAACGCCCTCCTTTACATTAAGAGTGACAACTTGTACCCATTGCAGTATTTGCTCATGCAAATCCAACAAAATATGGACTACATCGCCAAAGCAGTCGGCCTATCTGGTCAACTGGGAGTTGCTCTACCGAAGGAAACAGGACGTATGGCCATGGTTGTGGTCGCAACCCTTCCAATCGCGATTTTGTATCCATTCTTCCAACGCTACTTTGTAAAAGGTTTGACTATCGGTGGTGTGAAAGAATAGTGCTTATTGAGAAAAACATTTCTCGTTTCCAAACTTCCCTTGCGTGAAGTTAAGATCATTACATTGTTTATAAGTTTAAAAATAAAAAAAGGAGTTTTTATCATGAAAAACTGGAAAAAATATGCTTTTGCATCTGCTAGTGTAGTCGCTTTGGCTGCTGGTCTCGCTGCTTGTGGAAACCTTTCAGGTAACAACAAGAAAGCTGCTGACTCAGCTTCAGGTGAAAAACCTGTTATCAAAATGTACCAAATCGGTGACAAACCAGATAACTTGGATGAATTGCTAGAAAATGCTAACAAAATCATTGGAGAAAAAGTTGGTGCCAAATTGGATATCCAATATCTTGGATGGGGTGACTATGATAAGAAAATGTCAGTTATCACATCATCTGGTGAAAACTATGATATCGCCTTTGCATCTAACTATGTTGTAAATGCTCAAAAAGGTGCCTATGCTGACTTGACAGAATTGTACAAAAAAGAAGGTAAAGACCTTTACAAAGCACTTGATCCAGCTTACATCAAAGGTAACAGCATTAACGGTAAAATTTACGCAGTTCCAGTTGCAGCCAACGTTGCATCATCTCAAAATTTCGCCTTCAATGGAACTCTTCTTGCTAAATACGGTATCGATATTTCAGGCGTCACTTCATACGAAACACTTGAGCCAGTCTTGAAACAAATCAAAGAAAAAGCTCCAGATGTAGTGCCATTTGCGGTTACTAAGAACTTCATCCCATCTGATAACTTTGACTACCCAGTTCCAAACGGACTTCCATTCGTTATCGACCTTGAAGGAGACACTACTAAGATCGTAAACCGTTACGAAGTACCTCGTTTCAAAGAACACTTAAAGACGCTTCACAAATTCTATGAAGCTGGATACATTCCAAAAGACGTAGCAACAAGCGATACTTCATTTGACCTTCAACAAGATACTTGGTTCGTTCGTGAAGAGACAGTAGGACCAGCTGACTACGGTAACAGCCTGCTTTCACGTGTTGCTAACAAAGATATCCAAATCAAACCAATCACTAACTTCATCAAGAAAAACCAAACAACACAAGTTGCTAACTTTGTCATCTCAAACAACTCTAAGAACAAAGAAAAATCAATGGAAGTGTTGAACCTCTTGAACACTAACGCAGAACTTTTGAACGGTCTTGTTTACGGTCCAGAAGGCAAGAACTGGGAAAAACTTGCAGGTAAAGAAAACCGTGTTAAAGTCCTTGATGGTTACAAAGGAAACACTCACATGGGTGGATGGAACACTGGTAATAACTGGATCCTTTACATCAACGAAAACGTTACAGACCAACAAATTGCAGATTCTAAGAAACAATTGGCAGAAGCTAAAGAATCTCCAGCGCTTGGATTCATCTTTAACACTGACAATGTGAAATCTGAAATCTCAGCAATCTCTAACACAATGCAACAATTCGATACAGCTATCAACACTGGTACTGTAGACCCAGACAAAGCTATTCCAGAATTGATGGAAAAATTGAAATCTGAAGGTGCCTACGAAAAAGTATTGAACGAAATGCAAAAACAATACGATGAATTCTTGAAAAACAAAAAATCATAAGATCAATTGATTTCGTGTATTCATTCCTAAAAATGTTGACACCGCCTCCTCAGGTATTACTAAAGGAGGTGGTGTTTTTGTACTAATGAACAAAAGCTATAAGGATAAAATATGAATATAGATTAATTAAATTAATACCTCTATTAGTTTAATTAAGTAGATTTTTAGAATAAAGTAGCTTATAATAAGAGTACAATGAAAGCGCTTAACATTGTGAAAAATTCATCTTGTTCTGATTTAAGAGATTTATAGATATAAATTTTTAAGCAGTCGTATATAGATGTATGTCGTTTACACAGTTCTATATACCTAAAAATTTATAAAATGATCAATTTAAACGAGGTAGGTGAAAAATGATAAAAAGTTGTTCTCTATTCTGTTTAGGAACAAGAAATTTTACATGAGGTTATTCAAATGAAAAAAATACCCAATCGATGGTTAATTTTGGCTGCGGCCATTTTAACGAATCTCTCTCTAGGTGCAGGATATGCCTGGTCAGTCTTTCAAAAGGCATTGCTAGAAACCAATGCTAGTCAAGGATGGGTTCAAGCTCAAACTTCTTTGGCCTTTAGTATTTCTTTTGCAATGGTACCTGTTGGTATGATTATTTTCGGTCCTAAAGTTGATTCAGCAGGACCTAAGAAATTTGTATTTCTAGGTGGTATTCTCTTCGGTGCTGGTATGTTTGCTACTGGATTTGCTACTTCTCTTCCAGTCCTTTACCTCACTTACGGGGTTGTTCTAGGACTTGGTATAGGTTCTGCTTATGGAGCATCTACTTCAGTTGCCACTAAGTGGTTCCCAGATAAAAAAGGTTTAGCTGGTGGTTTGACAGCAGCAGGTTTTGGGTTAGGCCCGCTCATTATCGGTCCAGTTGCCAAAGCTTTGATTGCTTCTATTGGTGTTTACTCAACATTCAAAGTATTAGGTATCATTCTTCTAATTGTTATTTGTACTTCTTCATTGGTAATGGAGAAAGCTCCTGCAGCAGCTCCTGCAGCTGGAACAGCTCAAACAGAAGGTAAAACTTACAAAGAAATGCTTCGTGATGGAAATTACTGGCTTCTATGGTTGATTTACGTTCTTGGTGCTACTGGTGGAATGATGATTATCGGTACTGCAGCATCAATTTCTGACCAGTATAAACTTGTAGGAGAAGGACACTCTTCGTTATGCTGGTATCTATCGCTAATACATTTGGTCGTATCTTCTGGGGTACGGTATCTGATAAGATTGGTCGCTATCCTACCGTTATTGCCATGTTTGGAGCGGTTGCTACTGGTTTGTTGCTCACAGCCTTATTCAAAGGTCCTGGAAGCATCTTGGCCATCCTTGGAATTATGATGGTTGCCTTGTCATTTGGCGGCTTCCTCGGTTCATTCCCAGGAATTACTGCTGAAAACTGGGGAGTTACATACGTAGGGACAAACTATGGATGGATGTTTACTGCTTATGGTGTAGCTGCTATTGCTGGCCCTCAGTTAGGAGCACGTCTTGCACAGGCAAACCAGGGAGATTATACAATGGCCTTCTTTATCGTTATCGGTATGGCTATCCTTGGTATTTTACTCCAACTGTTCTATATGGCTAAAGCTAAAAAAGTTTAAAACTGAGAGTCTGGGACAAAAGTCCTTTATCTCCAAAAAAGAGTCTGGGACAAAAGTCTAATCTTAAGTCATAACCACCCGTGAAAACGGGTGGCTTGTACATCGGCTATAAGCCGTTTCTCTCCAGCGGCGTCTAAAGACGCTCGCTGAACTTCGTTCAGGTCGTGCTATATTACTTGACTAATGCCCGTCACAACGGGCTTTTACCGTGTTCTAAATCCGCCATCAGAAAACGGATCTTCATATTCTTTTACACTCAGCTTATCGAGTGCAATGTCATTCTTTTCCTGCTCGCGAATATATTTAGCTACGGTCTTTTCGTTTAGTCCAACGGTACTTACATAGTATCCCCTAGCCCAAAACTTTCGATTTCCATACTTATATTTTAAATTAGCGTGCTTATCAAATATCATCAATGCACTTTTACTCTTGAGATACCCCATAAAATCGGAAATCGAAAGTTTGGGAGGTATCAGTACAAGCAGGTGTACATGATCTGGCATCATATGACCTTCGATAATCTCCACGCCACGACAACCGCATAGATGTTTAATAATATCTATCAAATCCGACCTGACTTTGTAATATATCGCCTTACGGCGATACTTAGGTGTAAAAACTATATGATATTTGCACATCCATTTGCTATGTGATAAACTGTAACTGAGTTTTTAGCCATTTATTTTTCCTCCTTTATCTAACCTGAACAATTAGATTATACTTGGAAAAAAATAAATGAAAGCTAGAAGCTTTTATCAGCCACCAGCTATGCTGGTGGTTTTTCTTGTTTTTCTCTACGAGAAAAACTGGCTTGAAGCTCATAATATAAAAAGCGAACAAAACAAGTTATTTGACACTCAGAATTCTGTTTTGTCCGCTTTTTTTATCTAATCTATCGATTTTTAAAAATTTATAATAAAGAATTCCTAAAAATCAAAAATCTTTTTGTCCCAGACTCTTTTTAAAAATATGATTGATAATAATATTATTCGAAAAATCAAATTCAAACCACATCAGCTCCGCCTTGTCTTACTCAAGTACTGTCTGTGGCTAGCTTCCTAGTTTGCTTTTTGATTTCTATTGAGTATAAGTGTAGTGTACAAGAAATTTGTTTCTAAATTGAAACATAGCAATTTCAGTCAAATAAATTGCATTCGTTTTTCTCAAGCAGGTATACTAGTATGGATAAATAAAAAAATTTAGAAAAATTTAAGAATAGAAAAGAGAACAAATCTTATGGCAAAAGATATTCGTGTCTTACTTTACTACCTTTATACTCCAATTGAAAATGCAGAGCAATTTGCTGCAGACCACTTGGCTTTCTGTAAATCAATCGGCCTTAAAGGCCGTATCCTAGTCGCTGACGAGGGAATTAACGGAACAGTTTCAGGTGATTATGAAACAACTCAAAAATACATGGACTACGTTCACAGCCTCCCAGGCATGGAAGACCTCTGGTTCAAGATTGACGAAGAAAATGAACAAGCCTTCAAGAAGATGTTTGTTCGCTACAAGAAAGAAATTGTCCACCTTGGTTTGGAAGACAATGACTTCGACAATGACATCAACCCACTTGAAACAACAGGTGCCTACTTGTCTCCAAAAGAGTTCAAAGAAGCTCTTCTTGACGAAGATACCGTTGTCCTTGACACACGTAACGATTATGAGTATGACCTAGGACATTTCCGTGGAGCTATCCGCCCAGACATCCGCAACTTCCGTGAGTTGCCACAATGGGTCCGTGATAACAAAGAAAAATTCATGGACAAGCGCGTCGTGGTTTACTGTACAGGTGGCGTTCGCTGTGAGAAATTCTCAGGCTGGATGGTCCGTGAAGGCTACAAAGATGTAGGTCAATTACATGGAGGAATTGCAACTTACGGTAAAGACCCAGAAGTTCAAGGCGAGCTTTGGGATGGGAAAATGTACGTCTTTGACGAGCGTATCGCCGTAGATGTTAACCACGTCAATCCAACTATCGTAGGGAAAGACTGGTTTGATGGAACACCATGTGAACGTTATGTCAACTGTGGAAATCCATTCTGTAACCGTCGTATCTTGACATCAGAAGAAAATGAAGACAAGTATCTTCGTGGTTGCTCACACGAGTGCCGTGTTCATCCACGTAACCGCTATGTTTCAGAAAATGAATTGACACAAGCTGAAGTTGTAGAGCGCTTAGCGGCTATCGGTGAAAGCTTGGATCAAGCAGCTACTGTATAACATCAAACAGTCCTCAGGGGCTGTTTTTCTATGCTTTTTACTCAAAAATCTAAAGTTTGTTTCTGTATCTTTCAGGAAAATAGGGTATACTATATGTAAACGATTTCAAAGGGGTCCAGTTATGGCGAAAACATTTTTTATTCCAAATAAACAGAGCATTTTAGGAGAACAGAAAATTTTGACTGCCAAGTCTATCTTGGCCTTGCTAGACGGTTTGGAGTCGCATAGTTATGATGCGGTTTATCTTCGTCAGCCTCTTAACCGTCTTGAGTATATCGAGTGTGCGATAGTGGGGCAATCACAATTTCTTTTTAAGGTCAGTTATGCTGATGGTCAGAAGGCTTACCGTGTCGATTTTCCTGACCTACTAACGCAGACAGACTGGCAGATTATCAAGTCATTTTTAGATGCTCTGCTTACTTATACTGGAACTGAGATTGAAGGACTAGATGGTTTTGACTTTGAAGCTTATTTCCGAGAAAGTATTCAAGCCCATCTGACAGATACTGCAGCTCGTTTTACGATTTGCCAAGGAATTTTTAATCCTGTATTCTTTAGTCATGAGGACTTGAAAAGCTTTTTAGAGGAAGATGGCTTGGCTCAGTTTGAAGCGCGTGTGCGTGCTGTTCAAGAGACAGATGCCTACTTTGCAAGAGTTTCCTTCTATCAGGATGGAGAAGGCCAAGTGCACGGTGTTTACCATCTGGCTCAAGGCGTCAAGCCCGTTTTGCCGAGAGAACCATTTGTTCCTGTAACCTATATGGAGCAATTGGTGGATAAGGAAGTGCAGTGGGAGATTGACTTGATTCAAATCACAGGAGACGGCTCTAAACAAGAAGACTATGAAGCCATCGCCCGCTTGGACTATGCAAAATTTCTAGAGTTACTACCATCAGCATCTTACCACAAACTAGACGCCAATCAATTAGAAGTACAACCCATCCTAAGACAAGATTTTAAAACATTAGCACAAGAAGAGTAAAGCAGAAGCAGGTCAATCGACTTGCTTTTTGATATAGAAAAATCCTGCCATGGATGACAGGATTGAAATTTAAAGAAAGGCCAAGATACGGAGATAATCCCCAATCAGTGCTACTTCGGCTACAAAGAAGAGGAGGATAATGACTCCATTCACAAGGACAGATAAGAATAACTGATAGAAGGAGTCGGTTTCACTTGCTTGACTTGGTCTTGTAATGATATGAAGGCTAGCAAGCAGAATGATTCCAATGCTAATCACACACAAGAGGGCTGTAAATCGTAGGCTATCAAAGAAGGCAAAGAAACTAGCAATAGCAGTGAGGATGATTGGAATTGCCAAGAGTTGACTATATTGTTGGAGAACCTTTTCTAGCGTCCAGTCCTTTTCTTGGTGGATAAATCGTCTCACAACGAAACTACCCAAGAGGAATGAAAAGAAGAAGAGTGTTGTCGCTACTAGGATAGAGATGATAGAAAAGAGAGTTAAAGGAGCTAGCTGTTCAGGGAAGTGGCTGTTGATAGTTGCTATATGTCCATAATAAGCCTGCTTGATATGGTAGATACTAAAGAAAAAGGAAGATGAAGAAAATAGAATGAGCAAGATAAAGGCCGTGTAACTATGTTTGCTACTTGTTTCAAGCTTGCTTGTTGGAGATTTGAGAGCTTCCACTAGCCAAGACCAAAAATCAAGCACTTGCTCTTTCCATTTATCCGTAGATTTTGGAGCTTGGTCGGGGATATAAGGACTTTCTAAGGATTTACTGATAAGAAGTGGCTCTTTGGTGGTTGTTTTTTGCTGAAGAAGATCTTCATGGCTTTCTTCATCTATAGTGACATTTTCTGTTTCTTTAGAAAGGTTTTGCTCTTCTTCAGTAGAATCTAATGCTTTCTTTTCTTCTATTTCTGTTCTCGCTTCACCGTTTTCAGGAGTTTCAATTTTCTCTTCTTGCTGGCTTTCTAGTTCGGCTTCAGCTTGAGAAACTTCCTCCTCTAACTGAGTATTTTTTTCTTCAGCCTTGTCTGCACCATCTTGGGCTTGTTCATCAGGCTTGTTCTTGCTTGTTGTTTTTACAAAATCATTACTTTCAAACCATTCTTGTTTCATGGTAGAACCTCCTTTTTAGTGGGTTATGTGTCATAGTGGTCGATATAAATAGGTTTATTAAGGTCTGTTAGCTGCAGTTTCAAGACTAATATAATCATCAGCCTTAGCGATGAGTTGACCTTTTGCATCAGTTTTTTCAGTTTTGTAAGGGTTGCTTAATTCGTTGGGGTGGCGTTGACTCTCATCTCTCGATAACTGATAAATAGGACCATGGTGACTCGAGAGGTCTAAGTTAATTTCTTGGCTTTCTTTTTGAGTTAGCATGATACTGAGCGCATTTTTAGAAGATAGTTCTACTTTACCATATACTTTAATATTTTCAGCGTGGAAGTGCTTCTCTGTTGACTCTAGCTGACTATCTGTAAGGTCTGTATCAAAGATATTGACGATATTAGGGGTTGTGAGTTTACTGTTTTTGATACGACTTCCTTCAATTCGGAGGAGATAGCCATTATTGGTATTGATGGTCGCATTTTCAAGACTAGCATTAGTGATACTAGTTTGTCCACGATTGGCTGACACGTTGATTCCTTTTAGAGTTCTCCCTTTTGGAAGTTGGAGAATAACTTCTTCAAAACGACGAGAGTAGCTACTTGCGATATGGAGAATCCCGCCAATTCCAGAAGAGAGAAATGGAGTTTCAGACAGTTTCTTATCAGTGAGACTTAGAGTTTTATCGTTTTGATTTGTGACAAGGTCATGGTTAGCAGAAATAGATGGATGATAAGAAATGTGGATTTGATCATCGAAAGAGTCTGTGATGGTCAGCGCGTGTTGGTGGAGCGTAATATCTAGGTTTTCGACTTCCTTGCCAAAGGTTAGCTCTTCCATCCGGCTATCATAGACAGGTTCCTTGGACATGGCAAGTAGGCTCTTGATTCCGTCAGATTGGATGCCTACAAAGAGCAGGATAAATCCGATAACGGTAGTCACCACACCAAAAATGAGAAATCCTTTTGTCCATTTACGCATGCTGGTCACCTCTCTTTCCTTTTTTGAGAACAAATTGCACCAGGCGAACAATGAGTAGACCGAAGAAGCGAGCTACATAGGAGATACCTAGTAAGACCAGCGAAGAAGCACCGATAGCCAGTAAACCAGAACCAAAAATCAAGATAAAGGCTGATTTAGCTTGGGCTAGGACAGTGAAACTTTCAACTAAAAATAGGAATCCGCCGATGATACCCAGTATGGAAACTGCAAAGAAAGCTAGAATGACAGTCAAGGCTGCCACAAGGATTGCGAACAGGGACACGAGGATAGCGATTCCCAGAGGAATACCGATAGGGGCTGCAAGGAGAGCTAACAAGGCGATATGCAAAATTTGTCGGTTATTCTTTTGAGCAGGTGCTTCATTGATTTTTTTATCGAGAAGATTGGATAGAACTTCGTGGGCTGCTTCCTTAGGAGTTCCCAAGCTAGCGATGAGTTCTTCTTCTCCCTCGACTCCAGCATCGTCAAAGAGTTCCCTGAAATAGTCCATGGCTTCGATGCGGTCAGCTTCAGGTAGTTTCTTGAGATAGAGTTCTAGCTGAGTCAGGTATTCAGTTCTTGTCATGGCGGATACTCCCTTCTATGATGCCATTGATGGTGTCTGTATAGAGTGCCCATTCATCCTTTAGGGTCACGAGCTGTTCTATACCACCATTTGTCAAGGAGTAGTATTTGCGCATGCGACCTTGGAACTCTCTAGAATAGGTTGTCAGAAAGCTATTGCCTTCCAATTTTTTGAGAATGGGATAGAGTGTGGATTCTTTGATATTAGCGATCAGCTTAATGGTTTGGCTAATCTCATAACCATAAGAATCATCCTGCTCCAGTACAGCCAAGATGAGAAATTCAATCAAGGCAGAGGATGTTGGAAAGTACATGGGAAACCTCCTTTTCTAATGTATAATACTCTTCGAAAATCAAATTCAAACCACGTCAACGTCGCCTTGCCGTACTCAAGTACAGCCTGCGGCTAGTTTCCTAGTTTGCTCTTTGATTTTCATTGAGTATAATATTTTTATATATAATTTTTCTACACATACATTGTACATCTAAAAGAAAGCCCTGTCAAGAGAAATGTGTAAAATTTTTATATATAAAAAACTCCTAGGCAAAACTAGAAGTTTAGAGGATTTTATCAGCTCTGTCCACTTTAAAGAGGGCCACAGTCATCAGGATATCGACGAGCAAGAGGGCAGCTACAGCTGGCACCCAAGAGTGGAAAAGGTCAAAACTGTAACCAAAGAGGGTTGGTCCAAAGGCTGCTAGAATATAGCCTCCTGTTTGAGATAGGCCGGACAATTGGGCTGTCTTTTCAGGAGCGCTTGTCTTGAGTGAAAAGTTGACCATGAGATAAGGGAAGAGGGCGCTGGTTGCGGTTCCGATGAGGAGATGGATGGCAAGCCAGTAAAAGAAATTACCGACTGGGAAAAAGAGCATGGAAATGCCGACCACGCCAGCTAGTGAAACCAGAGTGAGCATGAGCTGACGATTGCGAGTAGATAAGCTGGTTGTTAGGCTTGGGATGGTCATTGAAAAAGGAATACTAATCAGAGAGAAGATAGAGGTCAGCAAGCCAGCTTCGTGACTGGATAGGCCTGCGTGGATGGCCATTGTAGGTAGCCAGGTCATAGCTGTGTAAAAGAGCAAGGATTGAAAACCTGCAAAGACAATCACTGCCCAGACCTGTTTATTACGCATGACCTTTGTTTTGCTTTTTTGTTTGGTTTGTGGAGCTAATCTGTGATTATAGCGGTGATTAGGGAGCCAGACCAAAAAAGTTGCTAGACAGAGCAGGGTAAGGAGGATGATAAGTCCTTTCCAAGAACTGGCCTGTGTAATAGGCACAGCTAGATAGGAAGCCAGAGCTGTTGCAATCCCCATAGAAGTTACATATAAGGTGGTCAGAAAACCAATCTTCTTTGGCTGATTAGCTTGGATAAGACTAGGAAGTAGAACATTGATAACTGCGATACTTGCCCCAACCATCAAGGTTCCTAGATAGAGCAGGGGCAGATTGATTAGTCTAATCAGAGAACCGATAGTCAAGAAGAAGAGGCTGTAGGTAAAGAGATGTTCTAAGCCAATTTTCTGAGCCAGTCGGGTAGAAAATAGAGAGAAGAGGGTAAACATAAGGAGAGGAAGGCTGGTCAAGATACCAAGCGAACTAACTTCTACTCCTAGACCTTGCGAAATATCTCCCAAAATAATGGGTAAAACAGTAAAAGGAGTCCGCAAGGAAACACCAATCAGGATAATACCTGGAACAAAAAAGAGTGATTGCTTTTTCATATAATACCTCTTCTAGCTGATTTTAATAACAGCTTATTTTAAGGCTTTTTCCCTATAATGTCAAGTAAGGTTTTGGGCTTTCAAGATAAAAATAGGAAAGTCTTGAAAATTATGATAAAATAGTGGAAGGAAATCTATATATTGGAGAAAAACTGTGCTTGAAAAGCAAAAAATTAGCGTCTTGATGTCGGTCTATGTAAAGGAAAATCCGACATTTTTGAGAGATGCCATTAATAGTATTCAAAATCAAACCTTGAAACCGAGCGAATTGGTTCTCGTAGAGGATGGACCTCTCACACCAGAACTCTATCAGGTATTAGACCAGGTTGAAGCTGAGTCTGATATTCCAGTGAAACGCTATCCTCTTGAGCAGAATCAAGGTTTGGGTCTGGCTCTTCGACAGGGTGTTTTGCAGTGTCAGTATGATATTATTGCCCGTATGGATACGGACGATATCGCTGTTCCAGATCGTTTTGAGAAACAGGTTCAGCTAATGGAGAAGGACAACCTCGACCTATTAGGTGGCCATATTGCAGAATTTATTGACAATCCTGATGAGATTGTTTCTTACCGTCGTGTTCCGACTCAACATGCAGATATTGTGGCTTATCAAAGGATGAGAAGTGCCTTTAACCACATGACTGTCATGTTTCAAGAAGGACATGGTTCTCAAGGCAGGCAACTATGAGAAATGGCCTTTATATGGAGGATGACCTCCTCTGGCTCAATATGATTGCTGCAGGAGCTAAGACTGGAAAATCTGGATCAAATCTTGTGTCAGGTTCGTGTCGGAGCAGGGATGTTTGAGCGTCGTGGGGGACTACGTTACCTCAAACTCTATCGTCAAGCTCGTCAGCGCATGCTGAAGAGAGGACAAATTTCTTACATGGAATATGCCAAGAGTGTTGCGATTCAGATGGTTGTTGCCCTTTGTCCAGGATTTGTCCGACAGTTTATTTTTATGAAACTGTTACGAAAAAGCAAGTAAAAGATTGTAGCAAATCGTAAACTAGAGAAAAAGTGTTATAATAACAATATAAACTATTCAGCTCTTTTTAAGGAGGAGTAAATTTCTATGAATAAAAAAACTCACAGATTATGTGATTGATCTGGTGGAAATTTTAAATAAACAACAAAAAAACAGGTTTTTCTGGGGAATATTTGATATTTTTGAGTATGGTGGTTTCCATCATTGTATCTTATATCTTATTTCTACGGCTTGATTAATCCAGCACCTGTTGACTACATTATCTATACGAGTTTGGCCTTCTTGTTTTATCAATTTATGATTGCATTTTGGGGCTTGAACGCTAGTATTAGTCGTTACAGCAAGATTACGGATTTCATGAAAATCTTTTTTGGTGTGACTGCGAGCAGCGTCTTGTCATATAGTATCTGCTATGCCTTCTTGCCACTCTTCTCCATCCGTTTCATCATTCTCTTTATCTTGTTGAGTACCTTCTTGATTTTATTGCCACGGATTACTTGGCAGTTAATCTATTCCAGACGCAAAAAAGGTAGTGGTGATGGAGAACATCGTCGAACCTTCTTGATTGGTGCTGGTGATGGTGGGGCCCTCTTTATGGATAGCTACCAACATCCAACCAGTGAATTAGAACTTGTCGGTATTTTTGGATAAGGATGCTAAGAAAAAGGGCCAAAAACTTGGTGGAATCCCTGTTTTGGGTTCATATGACAATCTGCCTGAATTAGCTAAACGCCATCAAATCGAGCGTGTTATCGTTGCGATTCCGTCACTTGACCCGTCAGAATATGAACGTATCTTGCAGATGTGTAATAAGCTGGGTGTCAAATGTTACAAGATGCCTAAGGTTGAAACTGTTGTTCAAGGGACTTCACCAAGCAGGTACTGGGTTCCAAAAAATTGATATCATAGACCTTTTGGGCCGTCAGGAAATTCGTCTTGACGAATCGCGTCTGGGCGCAGAACTGACAGGTAAGACCATATTAGTCACAGGGGCTGGTGGTTCAATCGGTTCTGAAATCTGTCGCCAAGTTAGTCGTTTCAATCCTGAACGCATCGTCTTGCTTGGTCATGGGGAAAAACTCAATCTACCTTGTTTATCATGAACTGATTCGTAAAGTTCCAAAGGGATTGATTATGTACCAGTTATTGCAGATATTCAAGACTATGACCGTTTGTTGCAAGTCTTTGAGCAGTACAAGCCAGCTATTGTTTATCATGCGGCTGCTCACAAGCACGTTCCTATGATGGAGCGCAATCCAAAAAGAAGCCTTTCAAAAAAACAATATCCGTGGAACTTATAATGTTGCTAAGGCTGTTGATGAAGCTAAAGTACCTAAGATGGTTATGATTTCGACAGATAAGGCGGTTAATCCACCAAATGTTATGGGAGCAACCAAGCGCGTGGCTGAGTTGATTGTCACTGGCTTTAACCAACGTAGCCAATCAACCTACTGTGCAGTTCGTTTTGGGAATGTACTTGGTAGCCGTGGTAGTGTGATTCCAGTCTTTGAACGCCAGATTGCTGAAGGTGGGCCTGTAACGGTGACAGACTTCCGCATGACCCGTTACTTTATGACCATTCCAGAGGCTAGCCGTTTGGTTATCCATGCCGGTGCCTATGCAAAGGATGGAGAAGTCTTTATCCTTGATATGGGCAAACCAGTCAAAATTTATGACTTGGCCAAGAAAATGGTCCTTCTAAGTGGACACACCGAGAGTGAAATTCCAATCGTTGAAGTTGGAATCCGCCCAGGTGAAAAACTCTACGAAGAACTCTTGGTATCAACCGAACTGGTTGATAATCAGGTTATGGATAAGATTTTCGTTGGTAAGGTGAATGTCATGCCTCTAGAAGCCATCGATCAAAAGATTGAAGAGTTCCGCACTCTTAGTGGAGATGAGTTGAAGCAAGCTATTATCGCCTTTGCCAATCAAACAACCCACGTTGAATAAAAAAGAAAAACGCATATTATCAGTTCAGAAGAACCTTGGTAATATGCGTTTTGTTATGTAGAGATTGACTTCATTTTCTTCTGAAATAGAGTTGTTGTCCAGTCTATGTTATTGAAAATACTCTAAAACCTCTAAGGGGTCTGTGGGCGATATAATCAGGTTGATAGTTTAGTAGGTCTGCTTGCTCTCCAAATCCCCAAGTGACGGCCAATTTCTGAATGCCTGTTTCTTGAGCTCCCAGCATATCAAACTTTGGTATCTCCGATGATGATGGCTTGTTCAGGGGCTAGTTGATGTGTCTGCAAGGCTTGGCGAATGACATCTGCCTTATGGGGTGCTTTCAGGGCTGGAACCATAAATGCCATCAAAGAAATGATAGATTCCCAAGTTTTTAGTCATGTCTTGAGCGGTTGGAGTATTCTTTGTAGTGGTGATATAAAGAGGGTAATTGCTCGATAACTTCTCAAGCAAGTCTACAATCTGAGGAAAGAGTTGAGCTTCATGGATGCCTTTTACCTTTGTAGTAAGAACGGTATATCTGCACAGCCTCAGAAATTTGTTCTTTGGGAAGGCAGGTCACAAAACTACTTTCGAGAGGTGGTCCCATAAAACCACGAATAGTTTTGGCATCAGGGCTAGGCACCCCCAGCTCCTTAAAAGTATGGGTAAAGGCATTGTGAATCCCGATAGAACTGTCAACGAGGGTTCCATCTAGATCGAAAAAAATAGCGGTAATAGAGGTCATGGTTTCTCCTATTTGATAAACTTATTCTCCGAAAATTTCTTTTTGGAGGCGACGACCAGTAGGGGTGGCAGCGAGTCCACCTTCAGCTGTTTCACGAAAGGCAGTTGGCATGCTTGCTCCTACTTGGTACATGGCATCGATAACTTCATCCACAGGAATTTTAGATTCGATACCTGCCAGAGCCATGTCTGCTGCGATGAAGGCAAAGCTGGCTCCCATGGCATTGCGCTTGACGCAGGGAACTTCAACCAAACCGGCAACAGGGTCACAGATAAGGCCCAGCATATTTTTAATGACAAAGGCAATGGCTTGACTGGCCTGGTAGGGTGTCCCACCTGCAGCTAGAGTCAAGGCGGCAGCACTCATAGCAGAGGCCGAACCGACTTCGGCCTGGCAACCGCCTTCAGCACCTGAGATAGAGGCATTGTTTGCGATGACTAGTCCAAAGGCACCCGCAGCAAAGAGGAAATCCAGCTGTTGCTCGTGGCTGAGGTCTAATTTTTCAATAGCAGCAGTGAGAACGGAAGGGAGACAGCCAGCACTTCCTGCGGTCGGAGTAGCGCAAACCAAGCCCATTTTGGCATTGTGTTCATTGACTGCGATGGCATTTCGGGCAGCAGAGAGAATCGTGTAATCTGACAGAGTTTTTCCGTTTTTGATGTAGTGATCCAATTTGGCAGCATCTCCACCTGTCAGGCCACTACGAGATTTATTTTCATTGAGGCCAAGTTGGACAGAGGCTTTCATGACTTCCAGATTGCGTTCCATGAGAAGGAGGACTTCTTCACGTTCGCGACCGGTCAATTCAAACTCTGTTGTAATCATGAGTTCTGCGACATTTCCTTGAAAGTCCAGTTCTGCCTGCTCGACCAATTCTTTGATAGAATAAAACATGCTTCCTCCTATTTAAAGAAATTGACATTGTGGAGATGAGGGATTTTTCGAATTTCTTCGATAGCCTCATCACAGTTGCGACTGTCAACTTCGATAATCATAATAGCTTTTTCACCAGCTTTTTCACGAGTAACATTCATCTGGGCGATATTGATACCATAGCGTGAAAGGGCCTCTGTTACGAGGGCAATCATACCTGGAATATCTTGATGAACAATGATGATAGTCGGTGTATTCATATTGAGAGAGACTGCAAAGCCATTGAGTTCGGTTACCTGAATATTTCCTCCACCGATAGAAATACCAGTCACACTGATGGTCTTGTGGGCATTTTTAACGGTAATTTTAGTAGTGTTTGGGTGAGGGGCATTACTGTCTTTCTGAATGGTCCAGACAATCTTGATGCCACGCTTGTGGGCAATCTCCAGACTGTTTGGGATTTCAGGATCATCTGTATCCATGCCCAAAATACCAGCAACAAGAGCTAGGTCTGTTCCGTGACCACGATAGGTCTTGGCAAATGAGTTAAATAGTTGGAATTCGACTTCTGTCGGAGTATCATCAAAAAAATGGAAGAGACAATCTTCCCAATACGAACAGCACCAGCTGTATGGCTACTAGATGGGCCAATCATAACTGGTCCGATGATATCAAAGACAGATTGAAAAACGAAGTGATTTCATCAGTTTCCCCTTATAAAAAAATTCTTATCTCTATTATATCAAAGAATGAAGGTCTTGGCTTTAATTGTGGATGAAAAACCTTTTTACACTACAAATAGCATAAAAAAGCATCTTTTGTGACAAAAAATAGCTTATTTAGGGAAATAAAAAATAATTTTGTAATATTTCTACATAAAAGTGTCAAGAAACAGTAATATTTAAAGGGTATGATAGAACTATAGAAAGAAGGAGAATTTTCAAATATGAAATCAACAACTAAAAAGATTAAAACAACTCTTGCAGGAGTAGCTGCCTTGTTTGCAGTATTTGCTCCATCATTTGTATCTGCTCAAGAATCATCAACTTACACTGTTAAAGAAGGTGATACACTTTCAGAAATCGCTGAAACTCACAACACAACTGTTGAGAAATTGGCAGAAAACAACCACATTGACAACATTCATTTGATTTATGTTGGTCAAGAGTTGGTTATCGATGGCCCTGTAGCGCCTGTTGCAACACCAGCGCCAACTACTTATGCAGCACCAGCTGCTCAAGATGAAACTGTTTCAGCTCCAGTAGTAGAAACTACAGAAGTAGTGGAAGAAGCTCCAGCTGCAAGCGCACCTGCAGCAGAAGAAACAGTTGTTTCAACAGAAGCTTCAGCACCTGCTGCAACTGTAAGCGGATCTGAAGCAGAAGCTAAAGAATGGATCGCTCAAAAAGAATCAGGCGGTAGCTACACAGCTACAAACGGACGTTACATCGGACGTTACCAATTGACAGATTCATACTTGAACGGTGACTACTCAGCTGAAAACCAAGAACGTGTAGCAGATGCCTATGTTGCAGGACGTTACGGTTCATGGTCAGCCGCTAAAAACTTCTGGCTTAACAACGGCTGGTATTAAGAAATAGGGAAAGAGCTTTTAATGGCTCTTTTTTCTTTTTAGAAGCCTGTTCACACTTTGTAGACAATATGACATAATCTTCTCAAAAAAAGTAGTATAATGTTTTTATAGAATATAAATAGTGGTGGTTAGCATGCATGCATTATTAGCAACAAGATTAAAAAATAAGCGAAAAGAGCTGGGCTGGTCGCAAAAAGAGTTGGCAGAAGGAATTTGCCAACAAACTCAGATAAGTCGAATGGAACAAGGCAAATATATGCCAGGAGCAGATTTGTTATATAAATTATCTGAAAAAATGGGCTTAAATATGGACTATTTCTTTTCAGGAGAAATTTCGAAAGAGTTTCTAGGCTTTATCTGCTTTCAAGAGATTGTCTGAAACATTGTTGGAAAAATCAAGATTATGCCTCTTTGAAAATATGCCTTTTGAGGAGAAAAGAAAGCAACAGACTTCCTTTATCTTTTGATGAAAAAGATTTATCTGGACTGGATAGATGCCATTCTAACCTATCAATGTGAACATCAATTAAAACTAGCTATTTCAAAAATAGAGGACATCCTCAGTAGGATTAGTATTGATAAAGTGGATTATTTGTATATTTTGAATACCCTACTGATTTTCTTAGGCTATGATGAGGATAAGGAGAAATTTGAACAACTATATGATCAGGTTTCTGTAGCTCTTTCAAAAATCGATACCAGTGTGCGTGAACAAATTGAGTTGTATATCAAAAATAAAATACAATTATTGTTATCACCTTTGGAAACAGGAGGAGATGGACAAGTCCAGAGCGCTATTATTGGAGATGATTGAATTTTTGTAACAAAGTATCATAGTAGCTTTTAGGTTAGCAGATTTATATTGTTTGTTGGGAAATGTAACAGAAAATCTTGATATCTCTGTTGCTAAGGACTATTATATGAAAGCTAAGGTGCTCTATCTAATTGAAAATAATGAAGTTATGGCACTAAAGGTAGAACAATATCTGATGGATAAGCAGTCAGAGAATGTATGAGGATAGCAGAAGCTATCTTTTTTATGTGCAAGATATAACTATAATTCTTCTTTTTCAAAAAAATATCTAGTATTATGCTTTAAATTGCTTGACAGGTTTATATATGTTGATCTATAATATAGGTGAAACGAGGGTTGTGCAAGCGTTGACCAAAAAAATCAGTGTCCCTTAACTTTGTATTTAGTTCGAGAATTATGATGAACTAGCAAAGGGGTAGAAAAATGTTTAAAAAAATAGAGCTTTTTTTCAGTAGTTATGTATTTGTGATCGAATTATCTCATTTTAATGACACAGTACTTATTTAAAAGTTGTTATGGAACTATTTTCAAAATAGATAGGCCTCTGCTTTTAGGCAGAAACAGTGAATCAGGAGGTTAAGTGATGAACTACAATTTAAAAATATCTTTTATTTAGAAGTTAGTTTTTTTCTAATCCCTTTTTATCTTTCCTTCGGTTGAGAATAGATTTCTACTTCTTTTTTTGAGATGAGGACAGCATAGAAGTTTCATCGGTCAGCTCTAGAAGTGAGAAACCCTTTTTGGATAAGTTTAGCCTCATCCCTACAAATCCCGATACGGACATAGCAGATAGCAAGCCTATCGTAGCTTTTCTTGTTCTTAGCATCCTCTAGTAAAGTATAGCAGATTTGTTGACACATGTTTTTGTCTTGATGGTATAAGTAAATGGTGGAAAGGTTGAGTAGGATTGTCATTCGTAAGTCATATAAATGTTGATAGTTTTTATAGACTTCCAAGCGTTGCAAGATTTTTCCAGTGATGAGATGGAGGTGTTCAATGGGAAAGCTGAAAAGGATGGTATTGAGGATTTTTAGGTCACTTTTCATACCATGTATCTTGTTTTTCAATTTTTTCCCAAAGTTTTTTGGATATCTGTTTCACTTGGTCTGACAGTTGCTCTGTACCATGTTGACGGATATGAATGACAACTTCCAGCATATCCCTGATTTCTTCTATAGGCAGGTCGTGATGGGTCTTGAGATAGTTTTGGCATGTTTCAAAAAAATGAACTAGACCACTGCTGCCAATGATGGAACTCATATTGAGATAAGTTTGCATGATTTCTGTTCGTTGACTTGGTTGATAGAGGTGGCAGATATAGTCAAACTCTTCAAAACTCATATTGATTTGACGGAGAAGAAATTCCATATTTTCATATTTTGGGAGTTGTCTTACCGCTTTCAATCTTTTGATAGGCTGGTTCTTGAGATGACACTTTCCACAGACCTCTTCTTGGGTCAATCCCTTTTGACTCACGTATTTCTTTTTATAGACCTTTCCGAAAATCATAACGCATGATTTTCTCCTTTTCGTGAAAAAAAGTTAACAAATAATAAAAATCCTATTAAAAAAATATTGTATCATAGTAATGTAAAAAAAGTAAAAAAGAAAAGCTAAAATAAGTTTGATGTAATTTTTAGAATGAGCTTAATGAGTACTATGATGTAGCTAGAAAAGGGGTGGAAAAATGTTTAAAAATAAGGAACTTTTTCGAGTAGTCATGATATTTGTGATAGGAATTATCCTAATTTTAATGACACCCGTCTTATTTAAAGTTATGATGGACCTATTTTCAAAATAAATAGGACTCTGCTTTTAGGCAGAAGCGTGAATCAGGAGGTTAAGCGATGAACTACAATTTAAAATATCTTTTATCAGGAATATTTGTCCTAGTCTTTATAGGTTTCCTAGTCTGGATGCGTTATTTTAATCAGAGGAAGGAAGAAGAGCATTCGGATGTGTCTTTTGAAGCGAGGTTAGATAGTGAGGTCAAGACCTTATATAAACAACTAGGATTGGGTGAGGAGCCTCATTATTTCTTAGCCTATCGCTACCTACATCCTTGGTTTGATTTGGCGACTTTTACCACCAACAGTTGAAATTTTCTTAACTAAAATAGCGCTGGTGATGGTAACTCCAGATGAACTACTGATAAGAAATCTTGGGAATGGGATGACTTTCACAAGTGAGCATCATCGTGATTTGCGGCAAGGACTTATCCGCATTCCAAAATCAGAGATGAAAGAATTTGAGATTCGCAACTGGAAAAAGATTTTTGTATTTGGCGATTTTTTGACAATCAAAACAAGCCAACATAGCTATTATTTGCAGGTTAGAGATGATGGACTTCAAAAAGGAAGTCTTTCTACCAAACATTTCTCCGACTTGAAACGACAAGATTTTCTCGGATTATTGACAGATAAACGGACATTCTGATAGCCAATTGCCCTAGTTGTTTATTGTAAACTTTACAAATGAGCTGTAAACACTAGAATCCATTCAGAAAGGCAATTCCTATGAAAAATAAAATTTTAATCATTGTCTATCTTTTAGCCTCGCTAATCATCAGTTTTATAATCTTTTCACTTTTGCATATTGATTTTAAATGGTGGACAACTCTGGCTATAAGTGCAGGATTTATTTACACCTACTTAAAGTCTAGCAAAAAAATAAAAAGAGGTTGCACCTAGCTCAATGTTGTCTCTTTA
>BNJU01003198.1_pt1 | contig 49565 bp, 35 predicted proteins | sample 8539281 | NCBI WGS metagenome assembly BNJU01 (sample SAMD00202456, study PRJDB9452) | human saliva metagenome | isolation source: human saliva | place: Japan | reverse complement strand
CAAACTTTTATAAGAAAAAAGATAAGCGGATATATATTTTTAGTTTCATTAACAAGCGAAGTTGTTTTTACACATTATATTATATAGGGGGACATTCTGCATTATATAGGAGGGTATTCTGCATTATATAGGAAGGCATTTTGTATTTTAGTAGAAACTTTTATGGGGCACAAAGCAAACGTGCCCCATTTTTTTGTTATTGATTATCTATTTTTATTTTAGTTGTTGATAATTATTTTCTGTGTTAGTTTTTGGTTATTATATTCTATTACTACTATGTAAATGCCTGATGGAATGCCTTTTAACTGAATGACACCCTGTTTTTCTTTGGCTATTAGCTGTCCGTTTACAGCGTATAGGCTCAGTTTTCCTTTTGCATTCAGTTTTATTTCGTTTTTGTTTATTGTTAGAATTGATTTGTTTATTACTGGTTTTATTTCGTTGGTTAAATTGGCAACGAATGGTATTGTTGGTGTTGATTCTCGCCCATCGTTGTAGTATGCCACAACGATATATTCTGCTTTGTCTATTGGTTTTCTATCTATGTATCGTGTAGATTCGCAAGGAATGCAGGTATTATTCAGTTGAATGCCATTTCGAAAAATGTTATACCCAACAAGTCCATCGTCTTCTTGTTCTACAACATCGTCTGGGTTATCGGTTATATTACCTGTTATTCGCCAGCAACAAGAGCCTTTTTCTGTGTCGTTTCCATAAAAGTCGTGCACTGTTTGCCATGTTTTACCGTTGTCTTCAGAGTAGATATCGCTTTTTCCGGCTACGAAATATGTGGAGCTTTCGTAGGTTAGAGGTATCTGGTCGGCATCGTAATCGTGTATTTTAACACCTACAATTAGTTCTTTTGAACCGTCTATTTTGATGGGCTTATTAAGTTTTTGGGTTATATTTTCGTTGAAACTAATGTTCTCTATCTCTTGTTCGCAAACAAGTTTTCCATCTTCAAACACCACAACTGCCGCATGAATGCCTTTCTCTTCGTCCACATCGTCGTAATAATTAAGGTAGGTTGTTACCGATGTTAAGTATTTTCCATTATACGGTGCGAGTTCGTTTGGTGTGAATTTGTTTGCTCCAATAAGTTCGTTTCCTTCGTTTCCGAGCGTATATCCGGGTGCTTCTGGTTCGAAAAGATAGTTCAGCAGATAGCTGTTTTTATTGTTTTTCCACATCAGAAACACGTTGTTATCTATTATTTTTCCTGTAAATCCTTCGGGTGCATCTACGTTATTTCCGCTCCCTATCATAATATTGTCTAAATAGAAATAATAGCTTACTCCACCTTTTTCCGTGTTTACGAAATTGTATTTGGAACACTTTTTCCCTGCCACTTGTTTTGTTAAATCGAATGTAAGAATGCCTTCTAAGTGTGGCAATTCTTTCACTGTCCACTCTTTAACCACATTCCACGACTTGCCACCATCTATAGAATAATCTACGCTAAGTGTGTCTTTGGTTAGGTCGGGTTCCTTATTTCCTTGTACGTTTTCTTCGTTACAAAGTGCCAAAAACGAGCATTTCACATTGTTTACGTGTGTTGCATCAATAGGTCTACTTACCATTCTCGATGAATAAGGCTGTAGTGTACACGCACCAGAAGTTAGTCCCATTGTACCCATGTGTCCCACTTGGGCTGCCACTATCCATTCGGTGTCTGCCAAATCGCCATATTCTCTGGTTGTAGTCCAGTAGTTTGCTTGTAGCGAACTCCGCTCAAAATTCTCGAAAAGTGGGAACGAATAGTTTTCTGGAATAGCTATTTCGTTAGCATTTGAACGTGGCGAAAGCAGTTCTTTTCCCTGTTTATCGGTGTATATAGCCTCTATTGCGAACTTACGATAGCCTGCATAAACATCGTTTAATGTTACTTTCATTTCGTTTTTCAGTTCGTTCAGGGTTACTATTTTATCGCCATCGCAATACACATTATATCCTTTCAGTGTTAGTTGCTTATATTTTTCTTTTTCCATTTCCCACGAAAGTTCTACCTTATGCAGTCCTGTTGATGTTGCTTTGGATTTGTTTGGTGTAGCAGGAATTTCTATTTCGTGTTTGCTTACGCCCACTATCCATGCCTTGGGAGTTTGTCCAGACGCTACATTTACGTCTTTATTACCTGCTATAATGTTGCCATCTGCCGACACTGCAGCAGGAAAAGCTTGTGCCTGAGCCTCGTAGTTTAAAGGAAATGGCAACCTTAATTGCTGATTGAAGAGGTAAAGATAATAGGTAAAATCGAATATTCTGTCAGACGAATACTGGTACCAGAAGTTTCTATACGACATTCCGCCCATGCTAAAAGCATCATACGTTATTGCGCCAAACACATCGCCATTGTCTGCCACAGTGGGTATGCGCATCTGTTCGTTACTTTCAAAGGTGGGCAAAATGCGGTATGTGCCTTTCTCTACCTCGAAAAGTCGATAGTCTGAGCGGCTTGAAAGCGAAAAAATAAAGTATTTTCCATTAGCGCTCATATCTATCATACGCATCTGTTTTAGCTTTGCCAGCTCGGCATCTTCGTCTTTACACTTCACCGTATAGCACGTTCCATCTATCCAATAGCACGCTATGGCTTGTCCGCCACCCATTGCCAAACCTGCAATAGTGCGTCCGTCAGCCGATACACTAATGGCTATACCATATTCATAGCCCGATGGTAGTGCCAACTTCTCCATTTTCCAGTTGCCATTTGCTGTGCACGTCCATTTCAATGGATAGGCAAACGCAAAGTTAGAACATTTGCAATAGCCCACAACCACCTTGCCATCGTTAGATAGTGATGTTGCAAACGTGCCATCTTCGTGCTGTTTTATTTTACTCATATCTAAGTCGCCGTAAGGCAATTTCACTATTTTTCCATCTTCAAACACTGCTGCTATGTTGGTAGGAGCGGTTGTTCCGTAGAAATCTATATAGTGTTCTAAATCTTTTACCGACCCACATAGCATTCCAAAATCGTTTACATCTCTAAACATTCCACAGGTTTTCCAATCGTCTGAACTATCGGTTGTTATCCATTTTAGGGCTCCGCTACCCACATTATACACGAAACTCTCTGTGCCAACCCCCGATCGGATTTTCGATGGGTTATATCCTACAACGTATTTCCCATTAGGAGAAATGGCTAAAGAATAGGTGTCGTCGCCTAAAAGCTTCACATCGTCAGCCTGCATACCACAGAAAAAGAATAGTAATAACATTAATAAAGATGCTTTTTTTCATTGTAATAAAGTTTTTAGTTCCTTAATTTAGCAGTTAAATAACTCTCTTAAAAAGTAAGCTATCATAGCATTTTTGGTTACTCTATGCTCACATTCATCAGACTTTAGTTTACTATTGCACTGCAAACAACCGTAACAAAGATATTCTGATATATTGCAAAGATAAACAAAAAAACTGATAAGTCAAATTTTTCTAAGTTTTTTTATTTTACAAATACATCATATTCAACCAACGAATGCGCAACGAACACACACGAAATACGTGATGAACGGTTTGCGATTACGTGGTGAACATTCCGCAAAAATGCCAACGAACAATCCGTGAAATGCGCAACGAACACCCCGTCAGGCGTAGGGGTCGATTCATCGTCCCGTATCCTGACATAAACAAAAACGTATTTCCATAACCAAATATGTGTTTCCACATTATTAAATATGTATATTCATCTCAACGCACACGCATTTCCACATTATTAAATACATATTTCCACATCACCACACGCACATTTCCGTTCGTCATTTTGTGTGTATTTTCATATATGCGGGCGCGATAAATCGGCCCCCTACGGCTGCGAACGGTCTGCCAATAACGTGGCGAACAATTTGCGGTTACGTAATGTTCGTATAATACTAATAATGTGGTTGTTCCACGAATGTTTATTGTTAGCAAAACAAAAACCCACTTTTTGCAATGTAAAAAAACCACCTTTTTGCACGACAAAAAACCATACTTTTTGCAACGCAAAACCACCGCTGACGAGCAAAGGGTGGTTTCTGTTTTTATGAATGTGGAATAGGTTCACCAAACTAATTGAAGTTCGTTGCGGTCAGACCATTTTTGCAAATGGCTAACTATTATTTAATGCTGAATTTTTCACATTATTTAATTGCTGTCAGACCAATTTTTGCAAATGCTGACTATTATTTAATGCTGAATTTTCTACATTATTTAATTGCTGTCAGACCATTTTTGCAAATGGCTGGCTGCTTTGCTCCCTACTCCATTGCAGCACTGTTATGAGCTTATTTTGCTATGTGCTTCTTACCCTTTGTTATGTAAATGCCTTTGTAGTTGGCGTTTACCGACGTCCGAGAGGTCGTAACGTGGAGCATCGCATTGGTTTCGTGTTCGTTTGCCGACACTTCTGTTATGCCATCGGCTGTGGTTACTTCTGCCGAATTAGAGAAACGGGCTTCGCCTTTGTCGTAAACGGCAGTTACGTTGTAGGTGTGTGCACCGCCCACTTCGTCGGTAAACTGTGTGGTTGGTACAGGGTGTGGCGTTCCTTTTATGCCATCTCGATAGATGTTAGCTAGCCTGCAAGCGACAACTGAAGCGGCTGCCGACGATGCTGGAAGATAGTTTATATCGTCTATGAGGTGTAGCATATCCGTCTGTGCTCGATGCCACGATGGCAAAATATTTTGTGCCTTCTGGCAGTGCATATTCCGACTTTGTCCATGATGTAGGCACAACGTGCTTTTCTTTTAGCACCTTAAAGTCGGCACGATTGAAGGTTTCTGTTGAGTAGAGAACGTTATAAGTTTCGCTGCTTGTGCCGTTGAATGCTTTTTCCCAGAGACTTATTGTTTGAGCCTTACCTGGTAGTTCGGGCGATACCAGCCAGTTTTCTGTTATGGCGTATAGGTGCTCCGAAGGCAATAAGAACCTTGTTTCCGGTGTGTCCTTTCCATGCTTCGCCACTGGCAGGAGTGGTTGCCGAATAGTTGAAAACCGTCCAAGCTTGTCGTTCTCCCATACCTGGGAAGGTGCTTTCGTTAAATCCATACACGGTGTGATTGTCCATATCGTATAGCAACCAGTCGCCTATTGCAGTGCGAGTAAAGTCTGGATAGGTTTCAAAACTCTCTGTAACAGCCTCGTCTGTGGTGCGTTGTGCATCGGGAGCAACCCATGTTAGGGTGTTTTTAGCCCCGGCAGTGGCTTTCAGTTGTTTAGCGGTTGGATACACAGGATATGCCACTTGCAAACTAACGGTGTCGGTAACGTTGTTTGTTGGGTCCTCGTCGGCATTGCCTTCTATGCGTGCATATAGATTAACCGCATTGCCAATGTTGCGTTGTGGCATGAATGTGAGTGTTGTTTCGGCAGTTTTTCCTGGTTCAATAGAGTTTCCTTTTGCTGTAGCCAACTGTGTTTCACCATTGTAAACAGCTATATTATAGTTTGTTGCAGGTGTAGAACCGTTGTTCGAAACCGCAACAGTTACGTTAGCAGACATAGTCTACTCGCAGTTTTCCGGGTGCCTCTTTCATTTTTATAGATAGGTCGTTCGCCTTGCGGTCGAATATTTTTCACATTATCTATATATATATTACTGTTGTGGGCTGTGCCCTTATAATCGAATCCAATTTGTACGAATTTAGCTCTCACAAACTTCTTTTAGAGGAAGCTCTACCTTAATCCATTCGCGCACATTAGTATTGTCTAAGTCTATGGTAGCAATGTTTTCAGGGAGTTCCATAGTCCTTTGATACCCATATATTAAATACATCTTCCGAGTTCTGATGGGTTTTATAGTAGAACGATATCATAGGGTCGGTAGCCTGATTAAGGTCTATTAAGCCTGTTTCTAATACCGACCATTCTCCTTCTACCATAGGGTGTGAAACCAGCAAATCCACCATCTCCGTCTTGCGAATAGCTCGATTCGTCGTGAAAGGCGTCCATCTGCTACGCTTATTGTAGTCTACCAACCAGAAGTAAGATAGCTTTCCGTTGGCAAACGATTCGTTTATGGGCGACTTATAAGGCTTTCCTGTAACAACAATATTAGAGTAAGTGCGTTCTCCTTCGCCAGCTTCGTTCACTGGAGAAACCACGTATGCCAATGCTTCTTGTTCGTCTTGAGCAGGTGGAGTGTCCTCGAATGTGTTGCTTTTCAGGTTCTTTGCTATTTCGGTAGCCTTACCACGTCGCAGCGTATAGGTAATGTTTTCAGGGTTTACGTATGCTCCGTTCGCACCCGTAGCCACCTTTTCCCATGTTATATGTGCCTTTCCGTTAGCATAAGTAAAGCTTATTTTTGGCACGGCAGCAGGTATATCAACCCCCACAAAGGTATCTATTTCGGTAGAAGCACCCTCTCCGTCGGCACTAAAAGGTGTAATTTTATAGGTTGTTTTGCCGTTTGGCACATTGCTATCGGTATAGTTTAAAGTAGTTCCCGGTGTGGGATTTGCAAAACTTTTCACTAGTTCTTCTCCTCTAAAAATATCTATTTTAGACAATGCAGACAGTGTTGCGCCTGCCTGATTTTGTGTTGGAGCGGTGAACGAAATATCGGCAAAGTGTCCTCCATTGGGGGCTGGTGTAACCTTAGCATTGGCAACTGCTGCTGGAACACCATTGCCAAGCTTCTCTTTTAGTGCCACATTATAAATGTTTAAAGCACCTGCTTCTAATTGCATTTCGGTGTTAAAGTGCCACCCCAAATAGTATTCGGCATCGCTATCAACCGAGAACAACACCGTAACGGTTTGTTTTTCAATAAAGTCGGCAGGGGCATTTGTTTTGGCAGCAATGGTTTTTGTTAGCGCCTCTACGGTTTTGTTAGTACCCAGTTTCACCTCGTATGTTTCTGTAGCATTGGCAGTTTCGCCACTCACGGTGTACGAAAGTTCGTAGGTTTTGCCAGCTTTCAGGGGTATGGCAGGACTTAACAGCCAGTCGTTAGCGTCTTGCGTGCGCACACAAGATGCAGCAAAAGCGGTGTTACTAAACTTAAATGCCTGGTCGTCTACATTGGCATCAATCACCGTAAAACGGTCTAACGATTGTTCGTTGGTGAACTCTTGCGTCCACGGAAGCTTTACATTCTGTGCCTGTATACCCATTGAGCACAGCAAAAAAGCAGCTATTACACTTCTCTTCATATTCAGTATAGATTTTAATTTAGATAGATTTTTCGCTTACAAAAGTAGCTATTATTTTCTATAAACCTGCAAATTATTTAGAGAAAAGTATAAAGCAATGGTACTATTTCTCAATAATTAATTATCGTTTGTCAATAAATCAGAGTATAACAACCGTACTATCATCGTTAGAAAGGCTAATGTTCTGTTTGGGTACACAGTAAAAAGAAAAGAAAAAGTTGTTTTTATTTGACAATACCAAATAAATGCCTTATCTTTGCAGTACATGTTAGAGGTAGACAAAACTATTTGTTAAATCTAGTATATATATAAAGGTGTTTCGAATGCTACTCTACATTACCTCGAAAGGGGTTTTCGAACCAAGAAGACATAATAAAAGAGAGCACGAAACGGTACAAAGAGAGGGCAAAACAAGCCCGAAGACAACACAACATCGTGGCTATTGCGATGAGTTGCCCGTACAAAAATTTAGTTGAAATACTACTACATGGTAGGTTTTAGCTAGCTCGAGTAGCACAAAACCTATGTTCGCAGAACACAAAAGGGTGTTTTTCGGACAAGAAAACTAAAGCGAACCAACTGCAAAAGCAGTGGACGCAAAGAAGTAAAGAGTGTTCATATAAAAATTTTAATGTGTTCGGAGGCTCACAACAAAGGGGCAGAAGAATGCGAAAGGAGTATTTAAAAAACAACAAAAGAGTGTCTGAGGGAAGCCAAAGATGTACTCGGAAAGAGCTAAGAACGTGTTACAACATACATAAACACATGTTCGCAGCAATGCCAAAAGCCGTTTGCAGCAACACAGAAAGTTGTTAGAAACAAGGCAGAACCGTGTTAGAGGCAATGCGGAAAACGTTGAAAGCAACATACAAACGTGTTAGAAGCAAAACAAAAAAGGCTATTCGAGAACACAAAAAAAGGTTAGGAAGACACAAACAGCTACTCTGCAGATTCGTTTATGGATATCTGAAAACAACAGAAACAGTATTTGATGACCACAAAAATTACGTTCATATCATAACAAACTATGTTCGCTGGCATAAAACAGAGTCTGCAGCCAATTAAAAGATACTAAGAAATAGGCGTGTTGGGTAGTCTTGAGACTCTAAAGAGATGGCATTATGGTGCTTTGGGTGTGCTATACCCCTGAAGAAAGCCATACATACACCAGTTTGCAAGGCATTCTATATGTTCTAAAACAAGTAGAAACAGTAGGTGCAATAGGTGTTTCAGCTTACTTAAGAATGCTAAGATAACTAACAGAAGTGGCGCATAGCCCTCTCAATGACTATAAAAAACAACAAGCAAAAAGGAAATGCCGCGCCCTAAGAAGCATGGCAGAGCGGGGTAAAATGTACACCGTGTATTTCATTACTAAATTTAATTAACACTAAGAAAACGGTGGGGGGACACAATTTAGGTTGTGTTCCCTTTTTATTTTTGTGTTTTTTCAGATGTGGTTATATTCATTTTCTGTGGTTATTAGTATGTTTATTCACTCAAGAGGCATCGTAAATGGACACCAATAAACACACCAACGCACACACCATACCATTTGTTTATGGTGCAAAATATATGGCAGAGAACATTCCGCAATATCCATTTATTACGTAAATGTATGGCAACAAACAATCCGTAAGGCGTAGGGGCAGATTCATGGCGCCCGTTTTTCAAGCTAACCCAAATGGTTTTGATATGTCGAAATATTACGAATTGCAATACCAACGGTGGAATGCGCAACACCATTTCAGGGAAATTTGGGACACGGGCACGATAAATCAGGGCCCCTACGTGCTAACAGCCTCGCCATTTCGCTGCGAACAGATTACAAAAAACATTCTAAACGGATTGTAACAACACAACATTCAAAAAACAAAAACCATACTTTTGCAATGCAAAAACCTACTTTTTGCACGCCAAAAAGGGGGTTTTTACACGCCAAAAACCATACTTTTGCTAACGATATGTAAACTTATTCACTATCAGAGAGTTACTCGTTACTACCCATTCGGGTAAATGGGCAACATAAAAAGAACAACTTTCTCGCCCTCTCCTACCCTTTTCTACAATACCGTTCACGCTCTAACCGCTTTCGGTTTATATATTTCTTGTATTCGTTGCCATTTTGTTTCCAACGTTTCCACTATGAATTTTGCCAACCACTGCCCATCAACGCCATGCACCTAATGTTTTTGGGGAAATACATTAGGTAGGAATAAGAAAAATGTTACAAAACATTTGACAATATGAAATAAAAAGAATTAAATTTGCAAAATATCACATAGTAGTATATAATAACGAGAGAATAACAGAATAAAAACTAAACACCCACGCCTCCGAAACGGTGTTGCTCCGAGAGAGTTGAAGCAGGAGGCACGAACAACTATGAGGATTAACCTGACAAAAAGCATGCACACAGCCACAGCCGCACTGTTCATTGCATTGTTCACATTGCCTACGGCGGCAAAGGCACAGACAGAAGAACTGTTGAAATAGGGAGACATAAAGGTTACCGCCGACAATTGCAACGACCTTTCCGTAATCAAAGGCGTCAGCGGAACCGTGAAATACGACCCCCGCAACCAAGGTTCTCACACTGCAGAATGCCATGATAGACATTGAAGAGGGCACGGCATCTATTCCGAAGTCAGGGGCTGGCAATAAGGCTCATTGGCGTCAATAACCTGAAAGCAAAGCGAGCCATCGGATTCAGGGAAGCTCTGGTCATCACGGGGGCGGCACGCTCAACGCAGAAAGCCTGAACGACTGCGCTCTATGCCATTGAAAACCAACCTTACCATAGACAACTGCACCGTAAACGCTAAAAGCAGCATGTACGGCATATCGGGGAAACAGCAGTACAAGCGAAAACCTGACAATCAACCATGCCACAGTAACAGCCGAAGGCACGAAGAGAGGATCCATTCGCGACTTTTGCATCGCTCACGCTGATAGGTTGCAACATCACGCAACCGGCTGGCGCAGAATTCAATGCAGCGAAACATTGCGTGATGAACAACGGCGAGATGGTGAAAAAGCAGGTGGTGATAACCAGGATCCGACCGCAATACAGACTCCAACCAACACAGACACTGCACAGCAAGGTGTGTTCTCCATCGACGGACGACGCTTGTCAAACGACTGGAACCGCCTTCCAAAGGGCATATATATTGTTAATGGCAAGAAAATAGTGAAGAAATAAACAGACGTTAAAGGCATTAAATAGCTTTTTTCTTTCATTTTTTATCCTCTAAGTGCTGTGAGAAGAGGGCATTTCTCATAGTACCCTTAGAGGTTTTACCTGCATACCACCCCAATATACCACATTCGCACCGTGAATGCGTGGCGAACAATCCGCCAGGCGTAGGGGCCGATTCATCGTGCCCGTATCCAGACATTACCAAATATACATATCCACATTACCAAATACGTGTTTCCGTTTCACCGCACGCACATATCCATTCTCCATTTCGTGGGTGTAAACGTATATGCGGGCACGATAAATCGGCCCCTACGGCTACGAACGGATTGCCATTTCGCTGCGAACGGATTGCCAAAATGTTGCTGACAAATTGCGATAACATTGCGAACAAATTGCAACAACCCAACATTCAAAAAAACAAAAACCATACTTTTTGCAATGTAAAAATCCCTTTTTGCACGACAAAAACCCTTTTTGCAAACGCAAAAACCATACTTTTTTACACGGCGAATATGTAACACACAGATAACGAACACGTTGCGAACATTATGTGAATGTGTTCTGAACGGATTGCGAATGCGTGACGAACACGGATACGCGGGCACGATAAATCGGCCCCTACGGCTGCGAACAACCTGCCATTTCGCTGCAAACGGATTGCAAATGCGTGGAGTACAAATTGCAAACACACAACCAACAGCCTGCAACAAACACAAAAAACACAAAAACAACCTAAATATAACGCTCGCGCACGCCTATTTACAAAAACCATATTTATATAATTCACATAATTTATCTGCATATATTTGTATATTTAAAAACAAATATAATAACTTTGTAACATATTAGCGTCTCAATGCGCTTTTAACAAATTCTGTCAAGCAATTGGAGAGAAATAGCCCAACAGAAAGTGTGTTCTGCCACAACACAAACTTTCTTCTACAACTCAATTCAGCTATAGATAGTAGGACTATTTAGCACTCCCTATTTAGCGAATAGAACCCAAAAAAGATGTGAAACCAAAAAGATTGTAAATTAAAACAGCGATGAAGAAGTATTTAAAACCACGTATCGAGGTTACAACAGTTAGCACAGAGTGCCAATTGTTGGCAGGTTCTGGTGTAACACTAAGTACCCCAAATATCAAAACACACAAGCATCAAACACTCGGTAGCGAGGCAAAAGAGTTTGCACCACGCGACTTTAAAGATGCAGAAATAATGGAATTGTAAAAATAAACAAGTCTGCTGCACCTATGAATATGAACGGTTTGTTGCGAAAACTAACAAAAGCCGATTTCGAAAAGGGCATTTTCTTCCCTATGGCAGGTATGTGTCAGAATGCAATGCACTTAGATAAACCAGGCTGTTGGGGGGCATATTGGCTATCAGATGCCAGTACAAGCAATCCAAATCAGGCTGCAGCGTTTACGTTCCAGGTAACTACCATCAACGAAGTAATGCCCGGTTACACCAAGAGCGCCATAAATGCAAAACGTGCAATGTACAGCATTCGCCCTGTTTACGTGGGCAATTAGTTTGCAGTTTGGTGGAATTTAACATAAGCACCTAACTTTCTTGGGGTACGCCACACGCCAAATTGTGGCACAGTTTCCCAAGTATCTTCTTATAAAATGCGTTGTGGAGAAGTGTAGAAATACGAAAGTGTTCTGCGCTTCTCCTATTTTTATGCCCCACAAATACCGCATTATAACACACAAATATTGTATAATCGCCAATCCATTAGCAGCCATAGGGGGTTGTTTCGTTGCACATTTCGTGGGTGTTCGCCACGTTATCGCAAACCGTTAGCAACATTTTGGCAAATCGTTAGCAGACGTAGGGGCCGATTTATCGTGCCCGCATATAGTGTTCGCCACGCATTTGCAATCTGTTTGAAACACATTCACGGAATGTTCGTAACACATTAACAACGTGTTTGTTATACTAACGAAAAACAAAAAGGGGGTTTTTGGCGTGTAAAACCCCCTTTTGCAATGTAACAACCAACAGATGGCAATATAAGTTAAAGGAAGTTATAAAGCGAAATAATTTCCATTGGAAATTTGTAAGATACAAATAAAATGCCTACCTTTGCATTGGTTTCCAACGGAACATATAGAATATGATTATAAAACAGCGTCTGCCACAACAGAAACGGCGCAAAAGCCACAACAAAATAGCAGACGTTGAGTGTATAGTGAAAAGGATTATAAAAGAGAGCAAAACGACAAATGTGGAACGAAATCGGTAAAAAAACAATGAAAAAAAATATTTTCGTACTCGCAGTAGCCGCAGTCTTCACTCTTGGAAGCTGCAACACAACAGCAAAAAAACAAAGTAGACAACAACCAAACAAACACGGTTAAAACAAAGAAAGGAACAAATATGAAGGTAATAGAAATGAACGAAGCAATGTTCAGAGAAAAGATAATGGACTACAAAAACGCAGGCGACACATGGAATTTTAAAGGCGACAAACCTGCAATAGTAGACTTTTTATGCCACTTGGTGCGGTCCGTGCAAAAGCCACAGCACCCATTCTTGAAGAGATAGCACAGGAGTATGACGGCAAAAATAGACGTATATAAGATAGACGTAGACAAGAGCGAAGAACTCTCAGCACTATTCAACATACGCTCAATACCATCGCTTTTGTTTATTCCAAAAACCGGAAAACCAACCATGTCGGTAGGTGCTCACCCCAAAAACGAACTGGAACAGATGATTAAAGAAACGCTTTTAAAATAAGCCAAACATAGCAAAAGCGTATGGATAACAACTGCATTCACAAGGTGTACAGCATCTTTCGGGCAGTAATAGAATTTGAACGAGCAGTAGAAAACACATTCAACATAAACATAAACGAACTTATGTTGCTGTGCATGCTCGCTAATAAAGAGAGCCTTCTCGCTGGCGAAATAGCCAGTGAGATGGGTCTTACACGTTCCAATGCATCGAAAGTGATAGCCGCTCTCGAACGAAAAGGATACCTGGAACGCCACACTTGCAAACACGATAGCCGGTGCCAACGATGCCGAATTACCGAAAGCGGACTACAACAAATGGAACACATAAACTGCAAAACGTTTCCTGCACCACCCAATCTTGCCGCCTTCCTAACACAAAAATAGCAACACCGCAGTGGCAAAACACTGTTGAGAAAACAGAACAATATGCCCCAAAAAACACAAAACAAACGTTTATAAAATACAAAACACATGGTATTGAATATGGAAAAATACACAATTTTTCCAAAAAAGTAGTAATTTGTTCGCTTTTATATCCTTATTAGTAAGTAAAACAGAAAATTTTAACTGTTTTTTGTTTGGTATTTCCACAACAATTATATACCTTTGCAATGAGAATTTAAATGCAATAGTAAATTATGTACATAGATCCAGCCTATAAAAAGCTACTCGATTGTGGTATACGCCCATCGCTTCAGCGCATAGAGATTATGCGTTATCTGATGGAACATCATACCCACCCAACAATCGACGAGATATTTGTAGAACTCAAAAAACGCATACCAACAGTGAGTCGCACCACCATCTACAATACATTAAGAATGTTTTCGGAGAAAGGGCGGAGCACTTATGATAACCATAGACGAACACCATGTGCTACGATGGTACCACAACGCCGCACGCTCACTTCTCTTGTAAAGAGTGCGGACGTGTGTTTGATATGCCCGATACACAACCGCCAATGCCCCAAAGTAGTGCAATTGAAGGCTTTACACTAGACGATGCCCAGCTGTACTATAAGGGAATATGTGCCGACTGCCTACGAAAAAAGGCGAAAAAAATGTCGTAAAACAAGGCGGAAGTGCTTAAAATAAGAAATAATGATGTTTAAATTAAAGAATAGTAATGTTTTAAAATAGTAAGGCAATCAGCCCCTCGTGAGATGGTAAAGCTGCCACAAAAAGAAAATTTGGGATACCTTGATAGAAAGGTATAATGGTTTAGTGAAAAAGGCGAAAATAGCTTGCGAAAGAATAAAAACGCCTTGACGTTTTAGATTTATACTACCTTAAGCGTAAGGTTTCATTGGTTTAGCAAATGGCTAAAATACCTTGCGAGAGGTGCATACGCCAGTTAGATGAAAATGAGAATAACAAAGATGAAGGATAGGAGTGCCTAAATGAGAATGGGACGAAACGTGTTCCATAACATTAAAGCGAGAGAACACACTAATAAAAGACAGGCATTGGAGATCTCAGAAAGACGCTTCTATAATTAAACCAACCTTCAAACAACTAACTTCTACAAACATTTCGCCCCATTGCTTGCCTTTATATAAATATATAAACTGCGACAAAAAAGTGAAAAGTTATGTTAAACGAGCATCGAAACTAAGTGTTTCTGCTCACAACATAGAGTTTTTTACTTTCTTGTCGCAGTTTGTTTGTTATGCTTTTCCATACTTTTATTCGGCTTGTTGCCACACAGTTGCAATGCGTTTCCATACATATTCCCCATTTGTTGCTACACTGTTGCAATGCGTTTCCATACATATTCCCTATTTGTTGCCACACCGTTGCAATGCGTTGATTGCCAAATTGTTATGCAAAAATGGCGAAAGTGCAATGCAATGCCCACAGTTTGGTTTTACCAAAATATAGCAACCAACAAACAGAACACATACTACACGAAAACCGTTTCTACACCATGCAAATGCCATAAATATACGCTCAAAAACATAAAGAGAGGCAAAGCAACTTCCGTTTTGGTAGTTGCCTGCCTCCCAATGTGTCGTTTTTCGTGTTTACATTCCCTTTCTGTCGCACAAAACCCTACAAACTTGTCGAAGCGTTCTTCCTTTCTTGTCGGCTCTAACCTACTATTTTGTCGGTTGTTATGTGCCAAAAGACCTTGTATTTCAGTTGTTTACACATTGCTATATAATCATTATAACTGATTAGAAAAACGATATTCTAAGTTGTTTTGATGAGTGTTTTTGCAATGTGTTTTTATTGATTTTTGCGCAACACAGATAGCATTCGTCCGCTCTATGCGTATTTTTGCTTATCTGCACGACCCCATTCCCAGCGTAGTTGCTATGGCTGTGAGCACTGAAAGAACTAACTGTACAATGAATTTCCATTTGTCTTTGTTCATAATTTTACGGTTTTAAACGGTTAATAAAAAGATTTTGTGTTTTTGAACTACCAAAGAAACCACGCAGCACTGTTTTTGCATTGTTTGCAACTGTTTTTAGCAAGCAGTGCACATTGGTTTCTCTGGTTTTTAGTGTCATTATTGGCAGACCCGAAGCCATTTAAGGTTAGCAAAGTTTGGCAACATTGACTACTTATGGGTGCGATTGTCCGCCACTGGGATTAGTTCCTCCTCCGGTGGTTTCGCCTTCTTTCTTTTTCGTTCGGCTACCTTTGTAGGCGGTAAGTTCCTCTACTTGCACACCAGTAACGAAGCTTTTAAAGCGCGAATTGTCCACTCCCACGCGTGTATACGGTTGAAACAGCACGCGAGTTTTCCTTATATTCTTTGCAGGAATAAAGTCTTTGCGTTCCTTTTCGCCCTTTGAACTGATGGAAAGCTTAAAAGTTCCGAAGTTGTCGAGCTTTATTCGCATTCCGTTTTGCAGGTTATCGTCATCTCTACTACCAAAGCGCTGAGCAGCAAGTATGTCCGACTCTGTAATCTGTGCATCGTTCGCTAATGCGAGTCGCCAATTGGCGAGTGTCTAGGTGCCCCTATAGGCATGTCACGGGCATACCAATAATTGTTGTACTGGTGCTTTGCAGTGTGTAATTGGTACATTTTGTACTTTAATGCCATAATTTTTTAAGAATTAAAAGGTTAATAAAAATTTAAAAATAAAACTGATATTCATAGGCAGACTACCCACCTACGTTTTGCGTTATATATAATAAGGTGTATCGGCATAACATATTTAGCAAGCAAATTTGTTCCTAATTTGTCGCCGAAAGTCCTATTTTTGTCGTTTATATCCCACGTGAATCCATCGTTTTTGCTTAGCTCCGAGCGGTTCTAACAATAGTTGTTGCACCGCCGAATGCTGTTCCAGAATGTTGCCATAGCGCATTGCTGTTTCGGTGTTAGGCACAAAAATGTCGGCAGCTTCGCCCTTTAGGTGTTGCGAGTTCCACACTCCGCCCACTGCTTTGTTTAGTTTTTTGCACCTGTATCCACTTGTTATAATCACCCGCCCCACCCTTTGCCGTAGTGGTTCGAGCACTTCTGTGCACAGTGCTCTTAGGTTTTCAACCACCTCTTCGGTGCTAATGCCTTCGTCGGGATAGGCATCGGGTGTGTTGTTTATGCCCAACCTAATGGCAGTTCCCGATCTAAAGAACTCGCCAACTGTGAAGTGGGGCGATAAATAGTCGTCTAATGTTAATTTCATATTTTTGTCTCGTTATATGTTTTTATAGTTTTGTTTTTATGCTTTTACGTTTTTGGCTAACTATATATATAAATATGTTGTAGCGTTTTTGTAGCATTTGGTTGTTAGAAAACCGTTTGTTGTTTTACATTTGCAAAGGTACAACATAGCGAAAGGCATATCAAGTTTCTTATGGGTAGTATTGTGGGTAGTATTTAGGCAGTTTCCAGATAGCCCATAAACAGGGCATTGCAGGCACACAAAATAGTTTTAGCAAAGCAGAAATAGCGTGTTTGTTGTGCCAAAATGTGTGCATTGCATTTGGCAAGTATGGTAGGTGCGCCACCATAAGAATATTGTTGCGTTTTAAAAGTATGGTTTTTGTAGTGCAAAAAGGGGGGTTTTAGCGTGCAAAAAGGGGGTTTTTATGTTGCAAAAACCCCCTTTTTGTTTTCTGAATACGTAACAGCCACAGAACAAACAAGTTACACCCAGTTTAGCACGATGCATTGCATATACACAAAATGGGTGGCGTTCACCCACGAAATTGGTTGCGAACATTCCGTCAGGCGTAGGGGACCGATTCATCGTGCCCGTATCCTAACATAACCAAAAATGCATATCCCCATTACCAAATACGTGTATTCATTTCACCAGACACGTGTTTTCACATTATTGAATATATACATTCATTTCAACATATACGCATTTCCACATTATTAAATATGCGTTTCCATTTCACTGCACACGCATTCTCGTTCCCCATTTTGTGGGTGTATTCGTATATGCGGGCACGATAAATCGGCCCCTACAGCTGCTGACGGTCTGCCAATAATGCAACGAACACACTGCGAAACGCCTTATTTTGACCACGTATACATAAAAACTCCTAAAACCTTTGGGTAAAAAGGTTTTTAGGGAGATATTTTAAAGACTAAAACAGCCTACAGATTAAGGCTCTTTTTTATAGCTTCTATCTTTTCGTAGGCACGTGCTCGACAAGCTTTAAAGTCAGCTGCGGTTTGCATCTTGTCCTTTACTTCTATGTAGAACTTAATTTTAGGTTCTGTTCCCGATGGGCGAACGCTCACCTTTGTGCCGTCTGTGCAGAACCATTGTAGCACGTTGCTGCTTTCGGGCATTGTTATTTTTGTTTTCGTTCCTGTGGCATCGGTTGCTTCAAGAGCCTCGTAGTCTTTCCACAAACACACGGTGCTGCCTCCCAAATTGGTAGGTGGTGTGGTGCGGAAGTTACGCATCATCTGCTGAATTTCGTCAGCTCCGCTCTTGCCCGGGCGTTCTACGTTCACCGTATGTTCCTCGCTGAAGCCATATTCAAGGTATATATCCATTAGCAAATCGTAGAGAGTTTTGCCTTTATCCTTAGCATACGCACATATTTCTGCCAACAACGAACATGCACTAACGGCATCTTTGTCGCGCACAAAGTCTTCTGCAAGGAATCCATAGCTCTCTTCTCCGCCACCAATATAGTTTTTTTGTCCTTCGGTAAGTGCTATTTCGTGTGCTATCCACTTAAATCCAGTGTAACAATCGCGCATTTCTATGTGTTGTTTTTTGGCAATTTGTGCAATTACTTCGGTGGTTACAATGGTTTTAACAATATAGTCTTTAGGTGTCATTTTGCCTAAAGCCTGTCTGTTTGTTATGATATACCATAGAAAATAAGGCAGGTTTGGTTTCCATTTATTAGAATCCATTCGCCGTTACTATCTTTACAAGCCATACCAACACGGTCGGCGTCGGGGTCGGAAGCCATCAAAATATCGGCATCTAATGCCTTTGCGTCTCTCAAGCCCAATGTTAATGCTTCGGCAATTTCTGGATTTGGACGGTCTACTGTGGGGAAGTTTCCATCTTTTACCATTTGTTCCTTTACGCAATGCACGTTTGTGAATCCCCATTCTTGTAGCGAACGTGGTATAATAACTCGTCCGGCGCCGTGCAAAGGTGTGTAAACTATGCGGAGATGTGCTGACGTTTAATTACATCGGGGTCTATACAAACTGTTTTTACCATGCTTAGGTATGCCTTATCTACGTCTTCTCCAATTATTTCAATAAGGTTTTTGTTGCCCTTAAACTGCACATCTTCTATCTTAACTTGGTTCACCTGGTTGATAATGCCCTTATCGTGAGGAGCCAAAACCTGTGCGCCATCGTCCCAATATGCTTTGTATCCGTTGTATTCGCGTGGGTTATGGCTTTGCCGTAATGTTCACTCCGCCCTGCGCTTTAAAGTGTCTTATGGCGAAAGAACACTCTGGTGTGGGTCGCAAATCGTCGAAAAGATAAACCTTTATGCCGTTTGCAGAGAAGATGTTGGCTACTGTTTCGGCAAACAAACGAGAGTTGTTGCGACAGTCGTGGCACACTACTACCGATATTTGTTGCATGTTTTTGATGCACATTTTTAGGTAGTTGGCAAAGCCTTTCGTAGTCATTCCAACGGTGTAGATGTTCATTCGGTTTGTGCCTGCGCCCTATAATGCCACGCAAACCGCCTGTTCCAAACTCAAGATCTTTATAAAAACGACTCTATAAGAGCATCTTTGTTGTCGCTGTTTAGCATGTTTTCAACTGCCTTTCGTGTATCTTCGTCGAAAGCAGGAGCAAGCCATTGTTGTGCCTTTTGCTCGCATTGGGCAATAAGTTCTTTGTTCTGCATAGTTACCTGATAGTTTTATTGAGGGGTGTTTTTACGTCCCTCAGATCGTTATTACTATATAGTTTGGTTGCCCCCACCCATTTTAGCATTTTGCACAGAGGGGTGTGCTGAGAGGGCATTAAACAGTGCAAATATACAGAAATAAAAAGAATATATACCTTAAATATAGGATTATTTTTGTATCTTTGTGCCCGATTTTCAAAATTAAAACTAACATACAACAGAATGGAAATATATTTTCAGGTGTAATTTTGCAGGTTTGCACCTTTTATAATAGGATTACGTACACCCGTAGTAGTGAAATGGAATTTTTATTTTTGGCATAAAAGGCTGGTGGCTGATGGCTTGTGGGAGGCATAGTTTGCTGCGTTTCGGCTCTGTTTGTGTAGCAGATATATTCTGGTCGGCACTACTTGGCGTAACGGGAGCATCACTTCTTTGGGGCATGGAGAACTGTTTGAACAAGTGAAAAGGGTAGAAAAAGGGTGGTTCCCAATGAACCCTAAACGCAAGAATGCCTACAAAAAATAGCAAATGAAAGCCACTTTAATATTGGTGGGACGTACTAACAACGAACTGTTTGCACACGCATAGCCGACTATGTGGGACGTATTGGACACCACATTCCATTTAAAATAGTTACCATTCCCGAACTAAAAAACACTAAAAACCGTCTGACAGCAACAAACAAAAATACGCGAGGGCGAAACAATTCTACGCGAAATACAAACAGCCGATACGGTTGTGCCGCTCGATAGAGCACGGAAAAAGAGTTTCGGTCGATAGACTATGCCGCATGGTTACAAAAAGAAACAGAACACGGCAAAGCATCTTGTGTTTGTATTGGTGGCGCATACGGCTTTTTCGGAAGCTGTGTATAGCAGGGCAAACGAAAAGATTTCGCTTTCTAAAATGACGTTCTCGCACCAGATGGTACGCCTTATTTTTCGTTGAACAACTCTACCGCGCATGCAGCATTATACGGGGCGAACCGTATCACCACGAATAGTTTGGCAATCCGTTTGCAGCATTATCGCAAAACCGTTAGCGACCGTAGGGGTCCGATTTATCGCACCCACGCATATACGAAAACACACACGTAATGGCAAACGGATATGTGCGTGCGGTGAAATAAATGCACAAATTCGGTAACAGAAAACACAAACTCGAGAACGAATATACACAGTTTGACAACGAAAAAATGCGTGTACGATGAAACGAATATACGTATTTTAATGTGGAAATGCGTTTTTGGGTTATGGAAATACACATTTTTGGTTATAAAAATACGGGCACGATGAATCGGACCCCTACGCCTGGCGGAATGTTCGTTGGTGTTTTGCGGATTGTTCGACACATTATTATAATATATGTAACACATCATCGTAAACCGTCCACAACATTATCGTAACTCGCTCGCAACTTGTTTATTTCGTGATGGTTACGCATTCTGAAAACAAAAACCCCCTTTTTGCACTTCAAAAACCATACTTTTGTACACCAAAAACCCCCTTTTTGGCGTGCAAAAAGGGGGTTTTTGCTCTGTAAAAAAGGCGGGGCTGCACAACAAAAATGAGCAATCAGAAAAGCCACTACCCGTAGCAACTATGCCAAACACGCACACCCCACCCCACAACAACACTACACATAGCGCACACGCCTACGCTAATGTCTAAACGCATAGTGTTATGCCCGTATCGCTACTCACTAACAACATATAACGCTCCACTATAGGACGCACACGAATGTTCTTTCTACGACGCAACTTGTCTAAAACACTCGAAGGATTATCGGGCGGAACAACATTCAACACAGCACAAATGCAACGCACAATACTACAAAAACTCATTGGAATACCATGCGAATCAAGCAGCAAACCCGTCTCCCACACAAGATGAGACAGCTCCACTAAATCGGTTTTAGTACTCGTCCACCGTAAAACCTCCACATAATCGTGGTTCAATAACTCCGAAAAATCGGCAGCTCACCATTGCTTTCATCTTCAATTCATCATCGCAGACCAGCGATTGTTGCCCAAATGGGTCTTCGAAACTACTTTCATAATAATTAAAAAAAAGTTTAACGGCATAGGAAATGTTAATAAACACAAAACCTAAAATTGCCAAATAATAAATTAGGTTAATAAACCCGTCGTGCACAAAACCACTATGGAGTAGCCAAATGGCAGACACAACTAATTAATAATCACGCTTCTACAGATCGTTAGCCATATTTCGACCTGTGTTTAGGTGCAAATATACAACCACCATCGCAGTATATGTTCAACGTAAAAATATTTTTGTTAAACTCATAACCATTTCGGTTCATGAAATAAACTCTTCTATATTTCCAAAAATACGATATAAAAAGTAAAGAAACTAATTTGCAGATTATAAAAAATAGTACCTTTGTGTAAAATAAGGGAAGCGGACAGAAAAACGCACCCCACACACTAACCTAATTAGGGTATAATAACAATTTATAAAAACCATTATTATGAAAGTTATAAACGACAAACAAAGCACCAAAAAGCCATTGGACCATATAGCCAAGCTATGAAGCTAACGGACTGGTTATTACTTCTGGACAACTACCTATAGACCCTGCAACAGGCGAATTTGCACCCGGAGGCATCAAAGAACAAACCAGACAATCGCTAACAAAACGCAAAAGCTATTCTGGAAGAAGCAGGAGTATGAGCAAACGTTATGAAAAACCACCGTATTCTATCGGATATGAACAACTTTGCTGCTATGAACGAAGTGTATCGCAGAGTTCTTTAGCGAACCATTTCCGCCTCGTTCGGCAATAGCAGTAAAGACTTTGCCAAAGAACGCACTGGTTGAAGTGGAGGCATTGCAGCAAAATAAAAATATAAAACTAATTCATTTCATAATATTTTTGGTGGCTAGACTCTTCTATACACATAGAAGGTTTAGGCTTTTTAATTGCAAACAAATGGCAACAACGCTGCTTATGGGGGGCGAAAACGTGGCAAACGGATTGCAACAACGTGGCGGACGGATGCGAATGCGCTGCTTACAGATTGCGAATGCGTGGCAAACGGATTGCAACAATGCAACGCTCAAAAACAAAAACCATACTTTTGCGACGACAAAACCATACTTTTGTAATGCGAATATGTAACATACAGAAAACGAACACGTTGCAAACATTCCGCAAATGCGTGGCAAACACCCCAAAATGGGTTGCAAAACACTCCGCAATATACCCACGTACACCCACGAAATTGGTTGCGAACACTCCGCCAGGCGTAGGGGTCGATTCATCGCGCCCGTATCCTAACATAACCCAAAATGCATATTCCCATAACCAAATATGCATTTCCCTTCCCCATTTCGTGGGTGTTTACGTGATATGCGGGCACGATAAATCGGACCCTACGGCTACTGACGGTCTGCCAATTACGTGGCGAACACTCTGCAAAACACTCAACGTACACCACGAAATTGGTGCGAACATCCGCCAGGCGTAGGGGCCGATTCATCGCGCCCGTATCCTAACATTACCAAACACGTGTTTCCACATTACTAAATACGCATTTCCGTCCCCCATTTCGTGGGTGTTTACGTATATGCGGGCACGATAAATCGGACCCTACGGCTGCTGACGGTCTGCCATAATGCTGCAAAACACGCTGCATCATTCTGCACTCCGCACAACAATGCCCCAACATACAAAACATAAAAACGTATAAAATTTACAACAGAATATGAAAAACAACACTAATAGTAAACATTTTCATCACCATTTTTCTACTCTTATTTGCGCTAAAACCCTTTTTACAATCGAGCAACCCTATATTGGTACGTCATATACATACTGTTTGGCGTGGGGTTCATCGCCCAAACTTCAACCATAATAAACGGATTTAGAAGAAAATTATTCCCACAAAAACAAATCAAAATATTAAACACCACATTGCATATTATGCCATTTATATCTGCATTAGGAATATTTATAGTTTTTAAATACGACCATTCTTTCTGACTTTCTGGATATTTATGCTAATTCTAAATGCACTTTCTATAGCCGTCAGACACTTTCTAAAACCCAAAAACCGTTCCTAACATTCCACAAAACACGCTCCTACACCCACGAAATTGGTTGCGAAACACCCCACAGGCGTAGGGTCGGATTCATCGCGCCCGTATCCTTGCATTATCGAATATGTGTATTAATATTATTGAATCTGTGTGCCCAATTCATCGAACACGTGTTTCCACATTACTAAATATACATATCCGATTCGCCAAATCCCGGCATTCATTTCATCGAATACATATTTAACTATCATCAAACACGTGCATTCATTTCATTGAATACGCATATCCACATCACCGCACACGCATTTCCATTTCGTGGGCGTTTGATATGACGGGCACGATAAATCGGCCTCTACAGCTGCGAACGGTCTGCTGCCAATAACGTGGGCGAATATTCCGCAAACACCTAACAAACATTCCGCAGGCGTAGGGCTGATCTATCGTGCCGTATCTCATGATAAACAAATACATATCCGCATTACCGAATCTGTATTCGTATCACCGAATTCATATTCTTTTCATTCTCAAATTCGTACATTCATTTCACTGCATACATATTTCACATAACCATATATGTATATTCGATTCACCAAATCCGTACATTTGCATTATCGCACACGTGTTTCCACATTACCGCACACGCATTTCCGTTCCCCATTTCGTGGGTGTTTTCGTATATGCGGGCACGATAAATCGGCCCCTACAGCTGCTGACAGCCTGCCAATAATGCTCGAACAAATTGCAATATACACGTACACCACGAAAAACCATACTTTTTGCACCAAAAACCACTTTTTGCACCACGAAAAACCATACTTTCGCACCACAAATACCCACTTTTTGCACTACAAAAACCATACTTTCGCACCGCAATAACCCACTTCTCGCACGCCAAAAACCTATCGGCGACAAATTGGGAGGGTCGCAAAAACGTTTTGTTAAAATCATCATTGTAGCTGAAACGAATATTTCCCATACTCAAAACAAAACTCTATCGTCTCTCTTAGAATATCATTTTCTTAATCATTATAATAGATTATATAGGTACGGATAACTATCGACATTCAATTTATAACGATTTCTACATACGACAAATATGGAACTTATCTCGCGACAGATTAGTATCTGCTTGCGACACATACGTAATTTGTCTACGACAAATAGGTAACTCGACACCATTTTCGGCACGACAGAATGGAGAATAGGGGCGACAGAATGAATTTTTCACTTTTTGACGCTGAAAAACATATCCCAAATGCGCCAAAAACACCACTTTCTGTTTCTAAATACCACTCCCCCACCCCACCAAAATTTGTTTTTTATGGTGCTGAATACCATTACTGTTTTTACATTTACATACTTGTAAATGCTTGATAACGTGCTGAATACACATTCTTAAATATTGCTTGCGACACAATGGGAGCAATATTTATATGCTCTAAAAATACCTTTCAGCGACACTTTGGGAAACTATATGCACGCATTTCTCACATCGTTGTTGAATATTTGCGATATTCAGGCACAACAAATCGTCCCCTGCGCCTGCCAACAACATCTACACTTTATCGCCATTAAAGCTCCACAATCTGCAACGCACACTCACTATTCTACACCACACATTCCAAAAATTCTAGCGCACAAATCGCCAGCATAGGGGCAGATTCATCGTGCCTGCCTCCGCCGTTATTGTTTCAGTGGCTGAATATTTATCTCCTCCGCCTCCATTTATCTCCCCTTTCGTGGGTGTATACATATACGCAGACACAACAAAGCTGCCCCTACCGCTGCTAACAACCTGCAATTCAGCTACCAACAAACAACCCTACTGCTGCTAACAATCTGGTACTCACCCCTCAAAACTCTATCCGTAGCCCCTGCAAACATATTGCTACATTCTCTGTTTGCGTGCATTCGGAAGTCTTCCTAACCAGGCAACGCCACCCATTTTTTACACCCCTAACACACCATACACCGACTTTCGATTTGCGTTCGGTTTTCCTCCCAATTTGTCGCACCACTTTCGCAAAAGCATACTTCCTTTTTGTCGCACAACAGCCACATCTCTGTAATACCCTACTATTTTGTCGCACCTTTCTATACCTTTCCTCCTCGGTGTTGCCTAAATTCTGCTGCCCATACCACAGAACTGCTGCAAAATAGCCCATTTTTCGAACGACAAATTAGGAACAAATATTGTTCAAATATACCTCATAAACTATATATAAATATCTCAATGTACAGCAAAATAAATATATACAACCACAGAAATACTTAAACAATTAACCAAACTTTTCACTTTTTGGTCGCCATTCGCCTTTAATTCATCTCTCATCTGCTATGTGATCAGTGCTTTATACACCTTTTATATATCTCAATAAACTATATTCCCATTTTGTCGTACATAGTTTTTACAGCATATTTCCTCCCTTTTGTCGCCAAAACTACCCTTTTTGTTTTGCAACAACAATTTGTTGCTACCCACATACCCATTTTTCTGCTTCTATGCCTCCCCACCTTCTTCCGTTCCATTGTACGTTCGTTTCATTTATCTTTTTCCAAAATAGACTTGCGTGCTTCAAAAATCTTCCGCTTTTTGTCGCCAAAACTTTTGGGTTTTCTAAAACGTTATACCATTTACAGTGTTTCGGTTCTACACTTAAAAACTAAAACCCTATTTTTGTCCATCAAAAACCCCCTTTTGCACGCCAAAACCATACTTTTGCACGCCAAAACCATACTTTTACACGCTAAAACCACCCTTTGTACTCGTGAGAATGTACATACAGATAACCAACGCGTTGCAAACATTTTACGAATGTATATCAAACAGATTGCGAACACGTTGCTGAACATTTGGTGAATGTTCCCTAACACCCACGAAATAGAGTGCGAACACCCCGTCAATTCCCCACGTCCACCACGAAATGGGTGCGCAAACACTCCGTCAGGCGTAGGGGGACCGATTCATTGCGCCCGTATCTCTGACTCAACCTAATGCGTGCCTATTCGTTATCAAATGCGCATTTCCATTATCGAATCCGTGTATCCGATTCTTCAAACGCATGTATCCGTTTTACCAAATCCACATATCTACATTACTCATCTGTGCATTCGTATTACCACGCACACATCTTTGCATTACCATACCAATATATTCGTTTTTGTTATCTATAATATTGAATATAAATGACCTATGGCATATATATCACGTAAACTGCATAAACAGCTTTCAGGCTATTTTTCATAAAAATGCGGAATCGTGCCTTACAGTCCACCTTATATATATATGCGTACCTAATTTCGTTCTCACGTCTGGTAGAAATTGCGTTCCAATTATCTCTATTCTGAGCGTAGAACGGATTCTATCACCCTTTTACCGTTTTCACACAGAATGGTGTTGAAAATATGTGCACACCCTACTTCCACTCCCCGAAACTGTACCAAACTAGTACGGACAAAAATAATTTGCTCACGCCTCCCACTCCATTTTGCAATCCCATTTGTAGAAAATCACATTGTACTCTCTTTAGAATTTCCATCATTCGTAGAAATCACGTTGCATTCTCTTGAATTTCCCATCATTCGTAGAAATTACGTTCTCCTTCTGAATTTTGCACCACCCATTCGTAGAAATCACGTTGCATTCTCCTGAATTTGCACCTATTCAGTGTATGTGTCGCAATTTTCGTTTAACTGCGTTGCCACCAAATATAATTTTATTACCCATTTGCTCTCTTTTCATCTCTCTCGCTGCAGTATATTTTTCGTGCTAATCTCCATTTTCACTGATAGCAACTACCCTACCCCACTCACTAAATACGTTCTAATGCGTTTACTTTTCCATTTAGTGTTGATACAAACCCTAAAAACAAAACTGTCCTCAAAAGCTCTAAAAATATGAATAACAAAATACCTTTATTTGTATATAAAGTCCAAACCAATATAAATATATAAAAACAAAGAAACAAAAAATGGGATTTAAGAAGCGAATAAAAATATTACAATGTTATATCTATTATATTGAAAATATAAATATATAAAAACAAAGAAACAAAGATATTGTAATATAAAAATAAATTTCTATTTTTGTAGAGCAATTTATAAAAATTAAAAACATTTTGCCATTTAAATGTTTGTAGTACATTTATTTATGGAAGATTTTTGCCAAGTTATGTTTTTATATAAATATACTGATTTTCTAAACATATACATTTGTGCTACATTTATAGCGACAACGGTAGGCTGAAAGTTGTAAAACGTTGATATATACTATATAATTCAAATATATAAAATATAAATGCGTTTTCAATAACTATCTCTTCGCTTGGTAGTACAGTGCCAATTGCGTTCTTTGAATAATGTGTTTTAATATATTATTGCGCGTTTCTAATATATAAATATACCTTTTAATTCTTTATTTAGTTGCTTATAATTGAATTATAGGTATACCTTTTAATATATTTATATAGCATAATGTAAATACAAAATATAGTGTAAAACATATTAAACAAATGTTTATGTATTTATAAAGTAAAGATTTGATAATATACAAAAGGTACTAATGTAAATACAAATATAGCCTAAAACATAATTAAACAAATGTTTATGTACTAAGTAAAGGTGACTTTGATAATATTTAAAGGTACTACGTAAAGAGATAAAACTATAAATATATAAAATATGAGTAAATGTGTTTGAAGTAACGTCTCGTCGCGTTTGTAAATATTGGGTTGGTCGTGAGCTTATGTGTGGTTTTCGCGTTGTTGCAACTATCTGAAAAGTGTGCGGCGATATTGATGAGCTTACGGCAGATGGGTTTAGCGTTGCCGATACGGCATCCCAAAGGTTACGCCATTGCTATGGCTTTGTGGGCTGTTGGTGCCTTTTTGTTCGCTGTTGGCGTGGGAACAGCTTCGCCATGCCTTGCTAAAAGCCAACCATTACTGGTTGCAGCTTATGCAGATAGTGGTGATGGTGCTCACCTTTTGGTTGTGGTGGCTGTTATCCCTTCGGATACGGCTCAAACGGTGCATGGCAGCGTCGCTGTTGGGTGGTTTTGCCAAATTTCAGTTGGCGTTTTCCATTCTACACATAATATGGCTATTGGCATTGTTAATTTGTGTTTAGGTATTGGCATTTGCACCGGGTTGTTTGGCGGCAGGGTGCGCCTTACGGAATTGGTTTGGCAGTTTTGCGCGCTGTCTATGTTGGCTGGCGGGTTTTACACCTATTTATATACGAGCGTGGGTGGACTTACGTTGCAAGCGTTAGATACTTATCGCATTACAATGTTGGTTGTTCAGTTTGTGCTTCAGCTGGTGTTTTGTGGTGTTAATGTATAGGGCTTTCGCTTCAACCGACGATTAGTTGGAGTGGGGATGTGGCGTTTTGTTGGCCGCGCCCTACTCTGTTATTGATAAAGAGGTGTGTCTTTTGTGTGTAAGAAGTATATATGAAACACAATAATAACCTTTAAGGTAAATAAAAAGATAGTTATAGTGTATAAATGAAATATATAAAATATTGAATAACACGATTTTCATAGACTGTTTAAATAAAATAGACAGCTAAAAAGTAAATATATAAAAATATAAACCGTTGATTTTGCCTGCTTTTAGCAGAACTGGCGCCTCAAAAGTAAATATAAAATGTAAACCGTTGGATTTTACCCTTTGTTTTATAGTGAAAATGGAGCGTGACAGTGAAAATATAAAAATGTAAACTGTTGGATTTTGCTCTGCTTTTATAGCGAAATGGCAGCTCTGAAAATAAATATATAAAATAAACTGTTGGATTTTTGCCTTTTTATAGCGCGAAATGGCGACTGAAAACGTATATATAAAAACATAAACCGTTGGTGTTCTGCCTTGCTTTTATAGCGAACTGGCAGTCCCGAAAGTAAATATATAAAATATAAACCGTTGGTATTTAGCCTTGCTTTTATAGCGGAATGGCGATCCGAAAGTAAATATATAAAATGTAAACCAAGTTGGATTTTGCCTTTGCTTTTATGCGAAATGGCGCTGAAATAGACAAATATGAAAAAGCTTATAATAGACCATTTTCAGTCTGCGTTCTCAACGAACTAAAAAGTGTAAGGTGTTAGAGGTGTATGTTGCACCGTTGCTTTTTCTGGCTATGGTAAACCAGTGTGCGGAGACGCCATCAGAGGGTAGCAGTGTCGGTTTCAGATGTAGTTTCCATCACCGCCGAAGGGTTAATTTGTGCTTTGCGAAGTGGCATTTTTAGCCATTTTGCAGCGTGGTTTAAATGGGGTAGGGCACCAAAAGTCACTTGCTAGGTGTGCCAACTGCTCACTACAGTTATGGGGTTAGGTGTTGTTTATGCCATTTTGGGCAAAATTTTCGCTGCTTTCATTATGGCACTCGAAGACCTTCCCGACTTACCTCGATTGGAGGCATTTCTTCCCATTTGTTCTACCTTGTCCGTTTTGCGTTCGGGTGTTTTGCATGGGTTTATTTCCACGCTTCTATGATGTGCGCCCTATCTTCGGTATGCGCTACTTGCGGCATTGTTAGCGTTTACTTTTTATTGTTGCATCTCACGGGTTGGTTTTGCTCTCTTCCAAGTCTGTTTACGCCATCACGCTCACAATCGCTTGCGTTTCAAAACCGGTTGTTTCTTGCTTTTAACCCGAATGCTGAAGTATAGAGGCAACAAAACGGACGCCGACAGCAGCCATTCCGACACATCGTTCAACCATTAATACGATATATATAAGGTGGAAAATTTGTATTTACGAACAAAACATAATATATAAAATATAATAAGGTGAAGTATTAAAGTAGTATTGCAAATCAGAAAGGTGGAGTAGGTAAGAGCACACTATGTATGCTGTTTGCCAATTATTTAAGTTGGAAAGGCAAACCCGTGTGTATTATCGACACCGACTTACAGAAAACCATTTTAATGCAGCGTCAGAAAGACGTCCAAATATACGACGAAGAAGCCGTACAGGTGCTGCAAAGCTTCGACGCGCGTGTCTGAGCTGATGCAACAACCAATGGAGTCGGCTTGAGGTAGAAGGTTACGTGCTATTCGACTCTCCTGGTAACGTAAGCGAGGACGGATTGGTCTCTTTTCACCAATGCCGACTACATTAATGTGCCCTTACGAATACGAAGACAAGACGTTAGACTCTACCGGAGTGTTCGTTCAGGTTATTAATGCCCTAAAAGATGTGAACCCAGAAATGCACGCTCAAATATTTTTTGTGCCAAACCGAATAGACCCCCGTATAGGAACATCGGACGAACAACGTATGTGGAGCGACACCAACGACATATTTTCGCAGATTGGAAAGGTTACCCTATAGTGAACAGTAGGGCTACACTGAAACGCATAAACACCTCTCAACTCGCTGCACACAGCGAGAAGACAGTGAGCACGTATCTGAACATATGATAAAACGAGTGAAGTAGATATACCCTTTTGCACGCCAAAGCCATACTTTTAGTAAACGCAAAACCATACTTTTGGAAGGCAAAAGTGGGTTTTTAAAAACTAAAACACGTACAAAAATAAAAGCAACATACTATTATGGTAAAAAGAAAAACAAGTTATAATGCCAGGCGGTCTTTCTGGATTAGTAAACAAGGTGTAGGCATAGAAAAACCCACAGTTACACCCTGCAGAGCCCGAACCCCAAGAAGAAATAACACCCGGAACCCGAACCCATTCGCTGAGCCCTGTACATCACGAACCCACCCACCTGCACACAGCCAGACACCTGCCGACGAGAAAGATAGGTCGCCTCCAGCTGCCAAAAGTTGCCAAAAGCAGAAGGAGTGAGCTGCGCGCAATACACACACTACAACAAGGCGATACCACAGACAGTTGGCAGATGTTTTAGACCCGGCTAAAGAATACAAGTTGCGCGATTCTAGGTTGGCAACGGGTATATAGACTCCGATTTAAAAAGTGTTCTCGACCGTCTGAAGTGCCAACAACATAAAAATGCCATCAACAGCCTGCTCAGTTTCCATAAGCTCGTTTCGTGTTCGACCGAATAAAGAACATAAAAGACACCTACGGCGACGCGTTTGCCTATAGAGTAGGGGAGAAGCGCATGTTGCCACCCATTGGCAGCCGCAAAAGTCCTATTTATCTGCCCCATATCCGTGCGCTCAAAAAGTGCGTGGCGAAATGCGCATGCGATGGTGTGTAGCACGTATCCGATAATGTGGAAACACATATTTGGTCATGCGTAATGCTGTATTTGATAACGAATATACACATATTTGGTAATGTGAAATGTGTGTGTGATATGTATGGATACATGATTTGGTAATGCGAGAATATGCATATTTGATTATGTACAGACACGGCGCGATGAAAGTCGTCACTAGCAGAATGTTCACAACCAATTTCGTGGGTGTTTTGTGGGTATTTCGCTGGTGTTCGTGGATTTTCACGGAGTGTTCGCCCTGCATTATCGCAATCCGTTTCGGCACCGTAGGGGGTCGATTTATCGTCCGCATATATGAATACACCCACGAAAATGGGAGACGGAAAATGTGCGTGCGGTGATGTGGGATATGTGTGTGATAATGCAAAACACGTATTTGATATCGTGAATATGCGTGATTGTAGTGCCAGGATACGGGCGCGATGAATCGGTCCCCTATGCCTGGCTGGGTGTTCGTAACCAATTTCGTGGGTGGTTTGCAGGGTATTTCGTTGGTGTGCGTAGATTTTTCATGGTGTATTCGTTGATTATCGCAATCCGTCAGCAATGTTTTGGCAAACTGTTCGCAGCGAAAGTGGCAGACTCGTCAGCAGCTCGTAGCGGGATTTATCGTGCCCGCATATGAATACACCTCACAAAGTGGGAGACGAAAACACGTATTGGGTAATACGAATGCGTGGTTGTATAGGACACGGGCGCGATGAATCGGCCCCACGCCTGACGGAATGTGCACATTTCGTGGGTGTACGTTGGTATTTTGCGGAATATTCCACCCCATTTCGTAGGTGAACGCAACATTATTATCCGTCAGCAGCATTATCGCAAACCGTTAGTAGCCGTAGGGGCCGATTTATCGTGCCCGCGTATATGTATTCGCAACAACATTGAAAACCATTTGAAATGCTTTTCACTGGAACGTTTGCCCAACGTGTTCGTTATCTGTGTAAGTTACGTATTCGCCATGCAAAAGCAGAGTCTTTTGCGTTGCAAAAAAGTATGGTTTTTGCAAAAGCCTTAATTGCAGGTGGTTGCATTGTTTTATGTTTTGGGTATGTAATGCAATAAATGTCGAAACAGACGTTATCACAGTAGCTGAATAAGCAAAATTTCTATCCATTGTGTACTGTTGTTTGTGCGCCCGTTTGCTGGAAACGCTATGGGACAGTCGTTTACGCTGCAAGAAAGTTTCTGACCAAGATGGAAACCCCATAGAGCTAGTACTAGTGATTGTTGCTTCCGCAAGGAAAAATTACGATGAGCAAACCCAGGCGAGATTTTAATATGCACTACAGAGTGAAGATTGGTCAAAATACGCTTCTCTATGCCACTATAAAGAGTAGTGAAGCAGTGCTGCACAAGCCAAGCAAGGCAAACTCTACAAATCAGCTTGCAAACGACAACCACTGGAAGAGGTTGTGGTAGCACCACAAACATGGAAACCACTGAAGAAATGAAGGCTGAAGCTACTAAAGCGAAACCCGTCTGTTTTCGCAATGCAGTGGAAGAAATATTGCAGACCGGGCAGGAGTGTCTACCCATTCCGAACTTTTCGTCGCAGTATAATGTACAGTGGAACGTTCGATGAGAACTCTGTATATAACACTGTGGAAGTATCGCCCCTTCCTGGTTCGAGCGGACAACAGAGGGTCTTTCTGTTATAATGCCGACCTTAGACAGACTAGTGTGCTCTCTACGGAGGCTTCGAGCTACATGGCGACAAAATGAGCTCGGCTTTAGACATCACTCATAAGCGGTCCCAAACGCACAGAGGCTCTATTACGGCATCAATGTTGGAAAGCGCAAGCGTATATTTTGGACCATCATCGAAGAGTTTACATGGACTAACGGACTTCGATATAAAACAAATAGATACCTCTTGGTACGTTAAACAAAGGGAGAATATAACCCTTCGTTTCTTAGACTACCAAACTTACCTGTCGCAACCATCTAAACGGTGGCAAATAGACTTTTGCTGAAACATATCGGATAACAATTACAACTTGAACCCGAAGATGAGAAACCAACTTTGGTACACTAAAGAATGTAAAGTCGTTTAAAGTATACTTCGATGGTAAGGAAAGACCTTCCGCACTGCTTGGCTCACAAACATTACCCGACACCTATCGAAACACACAGACTTTGTCGCTAATCAGCATCGGCTTTCTACCAAAGAAACAACGATACGACATTCAGGGGGCAATATCACTCACACAAAGCCGAAACTTGGAGAACTTAGTGCGAACCCATGCAACACTCACGCGACTATCTTAAAGCAGACGTTAAAAGTCTTAAATTTAATGCTGTTGCACACGCAGAAACCACAAAATAGAAGGCGCTTTTCACCTATAAGATGGAGAAAATAGCAGGTACCCTGCCGAATATGAGTATCGCGACTCTGCCGGATACAACATTCGCACAACGGAGAAACACTCATGATTTATTCAGCTACGAGCTCGCAACACGTTAAACGCAAAACGCATTTGAGAACACGTGCAAGATACATGAATTTAAAACCAACGACTCTATACCAACACTGTTTAGGGCTGAACTATGAGTGTGCAGTTACGCCTACTGGAAACTTTTAACGAGGAGAGTATAGTTTCGCCAAGAGCATCGCTCAATATACACCCGGCTGGAACAGAAACCCATCGTTCCGTGTCAAAGAGGACTATACTATCAGGCACCATTCATAAAGAACTGCGCGATACCGCCACCGTGACGGCAATATCAGCGCCTCGCCGGAACAAAAACACGTTCGCAACGGTCTATACACGCATTAGCGTTATGAGCTACCGCTTACAATGATGAACACACCATTCAAATTCACCGCCGAAGCATACTATAAAAGCCATATCATCGACTGGTTCCTTTGCACGGTAGAACAACGTTGAAAGTAACCTATTTTGGCGACAAACAAACCTCCGACACGCCACCGACTCGACTAAAACTATTCGGCGAGCTTTGTCCCAGGCGCCGATTCGTGGCTCACGGGTTATGCGTGAACATCGCAATGAAGCTTAAATGCAAGAACGCGCTCACCAAACCGACCAGCGTTTTGTCTTAACCTCTATCTTTACCGACTATTTTCCTGGCTCAACACGGTGGAGAATGTCGCTGAAACTGGCGTATGCAGACGGCCTTCCATTCTCTGCTGCCACACCAAGAATCAAAGTTCTAACTCGTTTAGAGCACCTGCTTACCAAAACGCGCGCCGACATAGGTATGAGCTACCGAATATTTGATAATAACGATGGTTCCGCACCACTATCATTCCGCAATGTGTGCAGGGCGTGAACTGCTTGAACCTTTTTGGCATGTAGCAACGTAAACTCTACTACTGGATTGCAGATATTTCTGGCCAGCACCATGCCGTACCTAACTATCTAGCAGGTGAACAAACAGACACAAAACTATCGGTGAATTCTACTTATAGAAACACACATACACTTTAACAAACGTTTATAACATAGAGAATTGCATAAAACGACTAACTGTGTAGCGTTATTTGAAACAACGAATATAAAGATTCAAGACGCTAGGATATGAATACGCGATACCTGCGGTGCCAAGCTTACGACCCAGCAGTAGGCGATCCAGACAGGCATGGCACTTTTAGTGAACAGCCTTCGACGATGTCCCAGACGATTGGGTATGCCCACTATGCGGAGTTTCAAAAGAAGACTTCTCAGTAGTTGAAGAGCGACTTTCAAAATTTTCACGTTAATAATTTATGGGGAGGTGCGTGGCACTTTTGCCACGTGCCTGTGTAATCATCTGCAGCGTTATAGCACCTGTTTGCATTGCTATCGTAATCCGTCGAATTGGTCTTTTCGCAAACCGCCCGCAGCGTTTTGGCAAATCCGTTCGCAACATTTGGCAGTTGTTCGCAACGATGGCCAGACCGTCAGCAGCCGTAGGGCCGGTAAATCATTTTACGTGCCCGCGTATGCCGTATTCGCGACTTATCTGCTGTTATCCGTTGGGGCACGATGCACGGAATGTTCGCGACGCAAATTTCGTGGTGGACGTTGCATTAGTAACGACGTTCGCAATGTTCTGGCGGACCGTTGTTAGCGGCCAGCAGCCGATTTATCGTACCCGTCTTTACTACGCATACCACACCACGAAACGGCAAACCCGCAAATGCGTATTCGATGAAAGCACGATATATATTCAATAATGTGAAAACACGTGTGGTGAAAATGGATATGTAGTGTTGCCCAGTAATGTCAGGATACGGGCGCGATAGATATTTGCATGCGGAATGAATGTTTCGTGCGTGCCGGAATGTTCGCCACGCATCGTGGGCGGACGCCGCATTATGTAACAATCCGTTCGCAGCGTCATGGCAAAACCACAAGCAGCCGTCGGGACCGATTTATCGCCCGCAACACGCATACACGCACGAAAGTGAGACGGATGCACCGTTTGCGATGAAATGGATATATGTATTTGATACGCTATAGAATGCGTGTGGTGAAAGACGATGTGCATTTGATTGCTATGTCAGGATACCAAAGGCGCGGGCGAATCAGCTACCGCCTGGCTGAGGTGTTTCGTGTGTTTGCGGAATGTACCGCCACGCATTTGTGGGCGGGATTGCGTTGTACTAATCAACTGTTCGCAATGTTTTGCAATCCGTTCGCAGCGTAATGGCAAACCACGGCTAAGCCGCGTAGATCCGAGTTTATCGTGCCCGCATATGCGTATTCGCAACAACATTGCAACACCATGTTGAAATGCCTTCACGGGAACCGTTCGCAACGCGTGTTAGTTATCTACATGTTGCGATATTCGCGCCTAGCATGCAAAGGCTGCGCCACAAAGAAATATGGTTTTTGGCGTGCAAAAGTCGGTTTTACATTGCACCGCCCACTGAAAATGCAATATGCTAAACTAAAGAACACTGAACGAACGAAGTGTGGTAGTACGCTATAAGTGTACTGCCATTTGCATTTGATGCTGTAGATTTGGTGAAAACAAGTGCAGTGGCATTATAGTTTGAGTGTGCACTTTGGGTAGATATGGCAAACACTGTACGCAAATAAGTGCTCTTGCAAAAAGCGCCAGACCATGGCATCGTGTCTCGCGCTTTTCGTTAGTTTGTAATGGCAGGCAAAGATGCTCATTTTTGTAACCCAGCTTGATTTATGAGGTTCCTCGCGCCATGTTCCCCCAAAACCCGCACCACGTTATCCTTTTATTCAATCGACTATTACCTTAAACTAATCCTGCATACTTTGAACACCCTGCTGTTCTCCTCTAAATAAAACAACTAAAAACCTAAATCTATTACTATTAACCCTAAACAATCTAATAACCTTTTGTCTAGAATGACGATGCAAGGTACGCAGGTTTTGGCCATACTGACGCTGTGGCGTATAAATAAAACTGGTCACGTGACGTGCGCACGTATATAGTGTGTTCAGACACACGTGTGGCTTTTGTAATTTTGCCAAATGTGTGCTTGGGTGCCAAAAGTGGTGGCGATATGTGGGTAGTAGGTCTACGATTTCGCCCAGGCGTGGCCAGCAGATAGCAACCTGCGCGTTTGGTGTGCGCAAACCATCTGCATGCGTTTTTACGTAGCATATTACGATGGTTTGCAACCGCTTTATAATATTTTACGCCTGCATGTCTGGAACAGCGTGTTCGTTGTTATCTTCTCTGTACCGTTGAGTTTCTCTGGCAAGCAGGCATTAGGCGTATTTGCCCTTACTGGTTGCAATGGCAAGATGATCTCTCGTCCAAAGTTTTCGGTAATTTTGGAAGTCCGAATATCGTCTTCGATCCATATCCGAACCGTAGTAGCCCACGAGGAACATCGGCAGTGCCACCTCCCAGGTCCTGCAACTCCAGCATCGGGCGATGGCAAAATCTACACGTAAAAGGCATCAATGGCGCCACTCACCATCTGCTGCTACCTCGCGCTGCAACGGCGCAGCATGTCGCGTACCAGCGTCCGGCAGAAACGCCCATGGGGTGCATTTTCTTCACCTCGTTGTGAGGCGCCACAATACCCTGTTTCAGATGGTTAGAAGGCACTGGAATAGCACATGGTTTCCATGTCGCGGTCCACCTGTCGCGACTCTCGCCGTGCCGCAGCGAGATAGCCCAGAGGCAGAAATAAGGGTCATGATTTGGCGTCCGATATGTTGTTACCTACTTTCAAATTCCAGCAGTCGTTAATATCTGTGATGTCAAACAATTCTACTAAAGGCAGGAAGGGTCTATATGTGACACCGACTTTCCGCTCTTTGATTAATCGTTCCCGCACGCGATCGTAGCCGCGGCCCAACGCAGCGGGCATGCCAAATTTGGCAAGGAGAGAGTCCATCCTGAAAGTGCGCGTGCAGTCGTGTCGTGAAAGCGTTGCGCAGCTCCATTACGCTAGTGCAGACCTCCCGCCCGCCATGGGCGGCAACGTGTTTAATGCCTGCGTAATCTCAACAGCTTTGCCGCAATTTCTTCATTGAAACCGTCTACAATAGCGTAAAACCGCTAAACTGGCTGCAGAGGTCGCTGTGGTGCTCGCGGCGAAGTCAGGATCGTCTGTTTATCCACTCAGCGAAGCGCTGGTAAGGAGACGACATGCGCGTGGGTCCCGAAAACAGGTACATTGCCAGCTGGAAACGTCTGGTTCAGCGACCATATGCTGTGAGTCGCCGTTTCTGGCGAGCTGGGTCTATGGCGATCGTCCGCCGGCTGGCCCAACCCATCGCCAGAACACTTGTTCAGGCCATTCGCCAGCGGCGTCGTCTGTGATTCTGTCCCAGTACCTCCATATCAGTTACAAGCATTAACTGTAACTATTTGCGAGGTGCCTCCCGACACCACGTGCATAGATGGGAATGGAGGTAGCTCGTCACGTCGTCGTTTTCCTTAATAGTGATGCCACGTACGTCCTGTACAAGTGCGACACGTCTATGAGTAGGCCCAAAGCCCTGGGCAAAACCTCTTTGGCAAAGCTAACACCACGAGCAACTTCATTACAGCCCGGGTCCGCGGTAAAGCAAAATGGCAGCAGACAATTGTTCCTTTGTTGTGCCGAGCACGCGCCAGACGCGTTTTGGCCTACACCAGGCACTAGCATTTTGCATGGTGTGCCCGTCGAAGCCACTCTGGAACAACGCCTCCGGCCACGCCGCTATGGCGGGTCGTCTTTGTGTGGCTGTGCAACATTACCAAGAGCAACACCATTTCTCAGTACTGCTGCACGGGGTATCGTCACGCAGCTCACTCTCTCATGCCAAGTATCTCGATATCCCTGCTCTTTCTCTGTTATTGTTTTCTTCGTGTGCTGTTTTGCTGCACCGTCTGTGCGGTGGCCTATTTGACTGTTGTGTGTTGTTTTGCCGGGCTGAAGTGCCAAAGTGTTCCACGTTATCGGTGCGCGACAGTGACACGTGCCGATCGTAGTTCGTCGCCCGCGCGGCTTCCCATCCGCAAGGGTCGTCGGCATCTATAAACACTTTCCATGTGCCTTGATTCCTCGTTGGTTCAGTGGTGAAAACCATTCCGGCACGTTAGCAACATGCGGTTCCCCTGTCCTGGTACGAAAACTTCAGGCTCTTCATGGAACTTTAAGCCCACGCCATGCCCACTACAGCGTCGCGCACAACATATCCGCACTTCTCGCGTGCCTCTATGGCGTCAAACCATGTCTCCAACAAACGAGTAGCACGTACCGCAGCTCCAATGTTCAAGCATTCTTTGCAACACGTAACTAATTGTTCTTTCTCTGGAGTAGTTTTTCCAATAAACGTACGGCTTGTGACATCTGCTACAGCCATCACCGCATGCGTCATCCACAGTACAGTAATGTCGTTTCCTGTCACCAACGTCTTCTGGTATTCGCGTATACCAATTGACTTTATGCTAGAGCAAACACTTTGGATAGCGTCAGTTAAGGCATGCAGGGTCTAGCGTTCTCGCATACTACCATTTCGCACATTATATCGTCTATCTCTTTGCGTATTCATTCCGGCGTGAATATAGCGTCCTGCCGCGCAGGTCCAAGCAGCCTGTGCTTTCGCAACGCCAGCAGCATGTATTCCTTCTATTTGTTCAGGAGTTTTATGAGGTTTCCGAGTGGGTACAAGCTTTCCTTTCTTCTCGAATTCCATTGTGTCTCCATTCGGCTGGTTTCGCTCTTGCCGACGTGACAATTACCTTCTCTTCAGCATCATTGTGCCGTGCTTTAAACTCATCTGCCAGTACTCGAGTAATAAATATAAACCTATGCAAAGGAATTAGCTCATTTTATATCTCTCTATCGTCTTGATGTATTAACCAACTACTTGTTTTGTTGAAATTGCATGCAGAGCTGCTGCCTCGGTGTATAGTTTGTGGAAAAATATGTATTGTTTTGCAATACAGTGACTTGATTTACGTCAATTAAATGCAAATAGATGAGATAAAAACAGTGAATTATTTTGTGGTCGAATATTTATTACTATCTATCTTATACCATCTTGAAAGTAGAAAGCACTAACTTCATAACGTAAGTTGTTATAAAATGTGTTTTAGAAACACTGGCTACGATATTTCAGGGCGGTGATGCTCTTCAAAGTGTTTACATTTAAGTTTATTAAAGTTTCTCTGCTAGTTGTAGATTAGCGTGAGGAACGATTGATCCAGGATAACACACCTGTTTCTCACACAGCCACTCTTTCTTTTGCCAAATTTTGGTTCTTTTTCACATTGCCTTTTATGCACGCTTAACTCACCATATCCACTCTTCGTCATCTCTTGGTTTGTATTCTCGATACTGATAAACATACTTTTTGTTGTATATATAGCATATTTTTACTATATATATAATGTGTCATTTTGTTTGTTAGTTTTGTTTTACCATAACTTTTGTTTTCTTTCCAGTAACTGTGCTTTTCTAAATGCCATTTGTGTGTGCTAAATGTAAAACTGTAATTCATTTATATATTTGTTGAAAAAGACTATACTGATTGTTATCTTTATCTTAAAATTAGTTAAAGGGTGATTTTGCCGAGCAAAACATTTTGTTTTTAGTGACATTTACACTCATTATCCTGAAACAATCTACAACTATACCTAATTATATATAATATTTGCAGGCTGCAAAGTCCTTCTTTATTATGCAAGGCCATTTCAATGTTATGAACATTTTATATCACATAGCATCACGTGGTATAAAAAGCTATTCTGTTTTTAGTATTGCCCTATCTAGTTAGAAGACACATTTGGAATTTAAAGGGTAGTTTTGCAATGTATAAAGTGGTTTGCACTCAAAAACCATACTGCATGTGATATATGCTGAAGGCTAGACACGGTGCGACATTCCACTAAGGCAGGGGACCCATTCACGCCTGTGCCCGTATCACTTACGTAACAAATATAAGCATTTCGCATCTTAGATACATTGTTTGTATTAAACGTGTTTCGTTCCACCACACACCTTTCCGTCCTCATTTCAAATGGGTGTATTCATATATGCAGACGTCAAATCAGCTGGTGTATGGTCTGCGTAATGCTAACAGTTGTCGTACGGCATTCACCCACGAAATTGGACGCGAACATTTCCACCGCCAGGCGTAAGGGGCGATTCTCGCGCCGTATCTGCTGTTACAAATATACATATTGTTTCACCACACTCCAACGTGATACATATCCATTTACCACACGCACACATTTCCGTCCTCCATTTCGTGGGTGTATTCATATATGGGGCGATATAGCCCCCTACATTTTGCGGCGGATTGCGATAATGCGCTAACGGTTAATAATATTGCGTTCACCACAGTACGCAGACACTCTATTTGGTGGGTGAATAATTCATACGTGTTGTTGTGTTATGCTTGTGTGTTTACAAGTTCTTTAATATTTATGTTCAGGCGTTAAGATGGTTTTGCTGAATGTTTCCACCTTTTACAGCATCTTTTTTATACATGACTGATATAATTTGGTTGATTCGGTGTTTTGTAGCAGGTTCTGTTCCGCACAGTCCCACCAGTTCGCCCACATAATGTTGATGATGTCGTGCATCAGTCCATGTCTTAACTCGTTAGTTGTAAGCAAATGGTTTTTTGTTAATCAGTTCAATGGTTTTCAATCCCCTCATCCAATATATGCATTGCTTGTCTCGAATTCTTAGTTTTTTCTCCAGTTCTAAATAATCTGGTTCTTCGTCGTTGTAAGCGTTGTAAGGTAAACTTAACGGTGGCGCTCATTGAAAGTGGTTATATGCAAACCTTTTTGTTCTATAGTGCCGTGGTGATACGAATTCTGGTTTTTATATAGCGAGTTCGGCACGAAAAGGCAGATATACCACGACGCCATCCATAGCAGCGCAAACCAAAGGAAGTGCTGCAAACGATCCGCACCACGGCATTACAAAGCATTGAAACGCATCACGTGAATGAACCTGTAGGCGGCTTCGGGCGCTTCTTTGTGGGTCTGTATTTATATTTAGACCAGCACCGTGCCGCGCAAAACGCCTGTACTAAACGCAAAGTTAGTATCCACGGCGAAGATGGCGCGCGAAGCGTGCCGTGGATTCCGAAATGAAAACCGTTTACATTTACAGGCTTCGCAGATAGATGCTCCGTCGGAACATTATGATGCGGAATGGCACCAGAAACATCATTGCGGTGCCTGAGCACCCTACTGATGGTCGTGTGCCCGCCAACACGCATATACTGTCGAACGCGCGCTCTACGGTGACGCCAGAAAATTTTCAGAGGCATAATAAATGATCCGATGCCAATAAAATACCTGTTTTGGCATGTAAGATAGATGTGTGAAATATTGTAGCGTTTTTCCGCTGGGTTTGTGCAAAACATTTCTCGAGGCTTTGCGTTCTATGAACTTTACGAAGCCGTTGTAATATATCATAGCGGCAATTGTAACTGTTGCATAATGGTAGAGAACGATGGTTGGCGAAAGTTATGTGTTCGCGCGTTCTATGAGGAACTTATTATGAGTAAAACTTCTGCAACAGTCTAATAGCATCCTTCAAACACCCTCTGTTTTACATTTACTGGTAAAGTTCTTTGTACGTTATATCCATCTTCATTCTCATTCCTTTTGTTTCTCGGTGTGTCTTGCTAACTACAAAAGGCAAGGCCACAGTGCAACAATAAAAATTGAAATCAGCAACGTTTCTGCCTTTTATATCACTCATGTTACTGCAACTTGCAGTGGGTTTCAGTAAGTTGTTGTGCCATTGCCTTAAAATGAATTAGCTTGATTCAGCAGTTCTTTTTGTCTTGATATAAATAAGGCCTCAATTGTTACTGTGAGCTAAAATCGATGCTATTATATACTATTCTTCTAATTACTATCAGCTTTTCCGTTAGGATTTACGGTCTTTGTGTGATACATACGTAGTAAGATATCATTGTGCTAACTGACAAAATCGATCTGCCGCCCTTACCTTCTCCTTCCATTACTTTTCCGTTGATTTGATGCATACGATACATAAATGGGGCCACTATTGTTGCTAATATGAGCTGAATCAGTCTTCTTGCTCATACTATTCTCTTTCTTTTGTTCTTCGTCTTGTTGTCAAATAAGTCCCCACAACCTAGCGGGTCAATGTACCAATTACAACGCAAACCTTAGCACCCTGGGGCGATCCATGCTGCATGTCGATATGTAGAAAGCCGTTACCGCACCTGTATCCACTGCAATATTTCTGGTTCTTTCATGATGCAAATGCGCAAATAATTCTTGTATTACGAACCTTCTTACGAAAAATAGCCAATATCTTTTGTTTTGCCTTCTGTATCGCTATTGGTATTTATTATAGTCGAAAACCTCGCTATAGGAAATCCCGCCGCAACGGGTTGCGAAACTATATGTTACTGGTTGGTCACCGCCGTTAAATTACCGCAGACGCCCGTAAACGTCGACGAAGCACCTTTAGCAATCCGTTTTGCAAGAGCAGATCCTGTGATGTATGGCGTGTGATGGCGGCATAATCAGCTATACAGTGATACTAATTCGTTGTTCAATAAAGTTCTTCCTCTGTATTCTTAGATTCGTCCTTCTCGTTTGGGTAACTTCTTCTGTTTCTTACCCTGTTTCACCATGTCATCTGTCTTCGCGCCTGCAAACCCATAATTTCCTTTACGTATGGCTGCAGTTTTCAAACGGTGATATTGCTCAGTAAATTTGCTTCAATAATGGCGTGGTCGAGTTCAGTGGTGTATGTATGGAGCATTTGTACGCGAAACCCATACCCTACCGTGCTCCATCTCTTTCATACAGCACATATACTCGTTTGTGTTGCCACAATTGGCTGACAGTTTCGCCCAATGGCTCTACGCTTATAAACTCTGCCGCTTTTTCCATAGGCATCACCGTTGAACACCTGAGTTAGCGTATCGGCATCGAACAAGTTTTTCGCCCTTTGTTCGTCTTTTTGCGCAGCTGATGGTCTACTGCGTGCAGAATTACCCGTACGAAACGCGACTTATCGAACTTCCTGTTTCGCGCCTGGAAGGTGGAACCTGTGTCCGTTAGCTGTAGCGCGGAATATCCCTTTGCGTGCCGGCAATGTGACAACACTCCACCGGTTTGCGTAAGTGACCGACGTTCCGTCCTTGTCGGTTTGGTTGTCTTTAATAAGCGTTTTATGCTCTCTTCGGTGAAGAGTTGCTGCCATCTACATCGGTAAGGCGAGAAATCTTTTGCACGATCGTACAGAAATCGGGTTTAAGCATACCACCAATTCTATAACTTAAGTCTTGCCGCTGCTTAATGCTGGTTCTCTTTAGATATTCCGTTGGCTATCCTTTCTTGGTGATGTAAAGTGATGTTTTCTTACATTGTCCTTTTAAATAACTTCGGCTCGTTCAGCGGTATATCCGGTGGATCTCCACCATGAAGTAGGGTAAACTCTATAGACAATGACTACCTGGTCTGAAACCGCGGTTGCAATAGGCTATCTTGTTGCATGAGCTCTATATTATTTCTTGCCGGTAAAATACAGAATACCGGTCAGGTGGAATGGATGAAATCAGCATTAGGTGAATCAGAACAAAACCATCGTTCATTGGAAGAGTGTACGATAGAACTGCCTCATATCGTCTTTCCAGTTCAGCGGGTGCGCGCCGCCGCGGTTCCACGTTGTTTATAACGTTATATAATCTGTTTCCACACTTTTGCAATGCCCATTCTGTCTTTTAAAACTACAAACAGCCATAAACTTGCAGTACTTGTTCAGCAGACTTCTATCTATGACTTCACAAAACTCATACCGTCGTCGTCTATAAAACTTTAACATCAGGTGCCATGGGTTTGCCTTTTCGGTATCTTCTATGAGAATTTAGACTTCGTCGCTCAACATGCGCGCGTCGCGATAACTTTTGGTTATTAACTTCGCCTTGCATTTCATGAAGGCGAGTAGAAGCCCAGACCAGAGTGTCCTATAATAGCTGTGTCTGTGCTGTCAGAAGTCTGTACCGAAAAACTATTTGGTTAATGTATTTAATCTATCTCTTCTGCGTCATACCTGCCTCATGTCGCTCACGGTGAGTGTTCCGGCGTCGTCAGACTTACGAATAGGTGGTTTCGCCTTTAAAACTCGCCTGTTGCATGCAGCAGCTTTTATGTAGCGTCTACAACGTAGATACCAACTCGCGAAAGGAAGATGTCGTGGTCTAAGATAAATTTCTTAACAGGAATATATTCTCTGTTATTTACACCTATTTTTTTGCCTTTTTTATTTTGTTAATTCTATCTGTCTGTATCAATACAAATGGGTGTGCCAAAATGCTGTAGGATACCTTTGCATATAAAAATGTTTTGTTTGCACCAATATCATGCTTTCGTATGTAAATATCTAACATTACTAGTGTAACCCTTATTTAACACATATTTCTATTTATTTTTCCTATTTTGTAGCGGTAAATGGTCTTTAAAAACTAAATAACAACAGAGAATGGGCATTGTTTTAGTAATGTCTATGTTGTGGCAGCTCTATTTAAAATGCAGTTATTCTCTATACTTCGAAAGGCTAAACTTGAACAAACACTGTTGGAATTAGAGACTAAAGGCGCAATAGTGCTATCAGATATTAGTTGCAGCCAATTTCCACCACATGTCATTTGACGAAAGCTATGAACAAAGAACAGCAGATCAGGGATGGGTTCAAGTATCACGGAGACGCGAAAGGAAGACCACAGCAGCCTTTGGACACCATGCATTGCATGTATAGCGGGCAAAAGTGTTGTGGACAGTTTAAGTGATACAATACAGCAAACCGTATTGCCGTTATGAACCAACCTTTCTATAGAAGCAATTTAGTGTGGTGCCTTACGCGCGCCCCTTCGGCAGTAGATAAACAGCACGCTCAAGACGGATTAGCGGTGTGCAAACATAGTTTGAGGGAGAATCGGATGACCGTGTCTTCGATGAAATAACAATAGCACTACACGCGGAACTTAGCATAGACGCGGCTGTGGCATTAGAAACAGAGACCCAAAAACCGAAGTTGCTTGCAGTGTTATGCTCGACGACGTAATATTGCCTGCCGGCAGCAACAGATATGCAGGGTGAAGCATTACACCAAAGGTGCTGTATAATGGCAGGCAGATAGGTGTTTAAAGCAGCTTACCTTGTTTTACATTCCAAAATGCTGCGGTGTGCTTCCTTTAGCCTAACACGGTCTATCATGCGAAACACAGCACTGCGAAGGGGTTTCAAAACCCCTTTTTGCGTTACCAAAAGTATGGTTTTGTTTTAAAGTGTTTTTGTTTGCAATACACTTGTGCCAGCCACGTAATTTCCACAATGGCATTACAATTCATATCATATCGGCACATCAAAACCATTTGGTTCCAGTTGAAAACAGGCGCGATAGATCAGCCTCTGCGCCTTACACAACCATTCGCTGCCATACATTTGCGCAATAAATAGATGTTACGTGATTGTTGATATGTTTTCACGTCCATTCCATGGGCATGAGGCCGATTTATCGTGCCATCCACAACACCACAAAATGGCATTACATATTTGCATCGTTGTATTATATTAATTCATTGTACCGCACCACGTAATTCAAAATGGCGTTGCAAATTCATCCTTTCGGCATCAACATCATTGGTTCCGGATTGAAAAGCGGGCGCGATGAATCAGCCCTACGCCTTGCAGTGTGTTTGCTACGCCATTTGCGCCAATAAATGAATATTACGTGATTGTTTATTGATACTTTCCATATGCTCCACCCCACGCGCCGGGCTGATTTATGTTGCCCGCATCTGCAAATACGAAATGATTTGCGTATTCCACGTTGATATTGCAATTCATTGTACCGCACCCGTAATTGCGCCGATAGCGTTGCGTTTCGCATCATATCGGCATCAAAACCATTTGGTTCGGATTGAAAACGGGCGCGATGAATCAGCCTACGCACGCAGTGCTGTTCCTTTCGCCATTGCGTAGCCAATGAATATTGCGGAATGTTCGTTGATACATTTTGTATAATAAATAAACCATATATGGTTGTTTGTTGATATATTTTCACATCACCCATAGGCATGAGATCGATTTATCTGCCCGTGTCTGTCAATTCTAAAATAGTACAGTACATCGTACCCGTACCCACGTAATGCTCAATGCGTTGCAATACATCGTACCACGCCCCACGCCGTTTCCACAAAATGGCATTGCAATACATCGTACCATGCCACGTAATACTCGAAGTAACGTTGCATTGTCATACCTATCGTAATTGCCAAAACAGCATTGCGTTGGTCTGTGGCAATATAATATTTACCTATTTTAGGTATTGCCCACGCACACCTCTTACAACGCATTGCAAAAAATATTATAACCATTCTAAATGATAATTGACGAAAACTACTTTTTGTTGTTCGTGTGCGGACTTCTTTTTCAATTCGCAATACTATATGGTGCGGTGGGAAATGTGAATTAAATTTGGGCTCGACACCATGGGACGAAATGACGATAAATGCTTATTTCGACGGTTGAGCGAAGACGAGACAAAGATAGGAACCCTAACATAGGCGATAACTTCTCTATATAGACGGCGCAAACACCGTGGCGGAATGAAGATGTTTTCCACAGTGAAATGCGAAATAACCATTCATGGCGTGCCAGACTACCTCTCGCCTTTCAAGGTGTAACTATAAGACTAAGTAAAGGCAGACTGCGCGAACTACGGGTAACGAAATCCAGTGGGATCCAGTCTTTAAAGCAACAAACTTAAGCGTGGTTTGGGCAAGCTATTACCAAGAACTCACCATTGAATTTAGAAAACCCCTTGCAAAACCTTGGCAATATCGCGAACACAAGTGCAGCCATAATTTGGTAATAGTCTAACATTAGAACTCTTAATGATAAAAACCAAAACCTAGAACCATTGACCAACAAAACTTCTATTTCTTGAGACATATGGGTGAATAGAGCAACTGAAAACTTAGATCTTCAGAAGTCAGAACCTCGAAAAGTTGGGCTGTGAATAGTCTTACCAAATTGAACGTTTCCACAATGTCAAGAATGAGGTTCTTGTCGTGCTGGGGCAGCAACAAGTTGGCTGTGGCAGATCAATGGATAAAACCGCATCTCTGGTAAAACCGAAGGAAACGAGAGAGTTCTGCGTTTGTAAACTTTGAACACAATTCTGCTAACGTAAAACCAGCCCTGCAGTGAAAGAACGCGGTGGACGCAAAGCAAACTGGATCTATGGACCTATTTACGCTGGAAGAGTTTGACGGCGACGCTGTCAACCTGCTGAATAGCATAAGATAATGGTTAGCGGTACGACTTAAACGGTGGCTCATCCAGCCCGTAAAGGCATCTATATGCATGGAGGTAAGAAAATGGTAGTCAGTGCTGCTTAGCACCAGCCTGTATTAAAACCCAGGGTTTCCGTGCGTGTTTTGCATGGAAACTTTAATTTTAAATACTGTAACCATTGCAGAAACACCAATTCTACTGTGTGTAGAATTGCAGATGGTGTATTGGCATATAAAAATGTACGAGGCAACAAATAGTATCTAATTAAACCCCAAACATTGTAAATAGCAACAAAAATATTTAATATAAAATTGAAAAAACTCTTGGCCCTCCTTACCTTAACCCTATTTGTGGTCAGATACAAGCCAAATACGTTGCAAAGTGTTAGAAGCAATTTTTGCAGCAACCCATTATGACGCAACAATGATTATAGCACTACAAAAAAAATGGCCGTAACCGACCAAACGGACATTCCATACATCAACAAACTGATAACGGGTAAAATATCCTATATGAACAAACTACAGTGAATTTGCCAAACAAGGGGCAGTTCTGTCTAAATTTGGAGCGTAAACAGTTTGCAAGAAGTGGTTGTTACAAGAGGCGTGGCTTGACCAGGCGTTTCCACCATTAGCAAAGCAAGCAATGGGCATTTGCAGCCTCAAGCTTTACCGATTGCCAGAACTTTTACCAGGAGGACGACGGCCCACATCTTAGTAACGCAGCTTTACCATAAATCTGCGCGGGTGCCTGCTTAAAACAACCAATTGCCAACACCTCTTCTCTGGCGCACGCGCTGGCAGTGACGGTGCAGTTGTGGCGTAAATGGAAACATGCAATGCTGGGGTAGTGAGCCGCACATCTGGCAAACGAAACTACACAAATGCCGGGGTAGATATACATCTCTTCTACCGACGATATAAAGTAACCATTGAACGGGCATTCGTCGATTACCCGTATAGCGTCTTACCAGCGGTTTAATGTAGTTAAGCGAACAAAAGGTGGCAATTTTCACTCTCCGCAGAGTTCCGTGATATGGGTTCGGAAACTGTTTTGTTTAAAAACACTGATAGCGATCTAAAAAACTATCGCTCCTTTCAATTGCCGACTATCTTGACAACCAAAAGCCGAGCAGCAATACGTATT
>BNJU01000981.1_pt1 | contig 49593 bp, 72 predicted proteins | sample 8539281 | NCBI WGS metagenome assembly BNJU01 (sample SAMD00202456, study PRJDB9452) | human saliva metagenome | isolation source: human saliva | place: Japan | reverse complement strand
AAGTTACAATATGAGTTCTTCTATTGATGGTTGGGAAGATTTCTAAAAATTGGAATTTAATATTTATACTATTAAAGATTATATGTTATAATTAATTAGCGAAAGAAGTAAAAATTTAAAGAAAAGTAAAATAGCACTTACTGGAATAGGTGCTATTTTTATTTATAATATATTGACTTTATACATATAAATAATTATTATTAATATGAGTGGTAAAAACTATAATAGCTAAAATAAAGCCTGCTTGTACCTCAATTAAAGGAGTACGAAAAACAGTTATTAAAAATATATTGAAATATATTTAATTGTATGTTAATATATTTATATGAAAAAGATATATAAAACCAAAAAGAATTTAGTGAATTAGTAAATAGAAGTGTAAATACACTTCAAAGATGGGATAGAGAAAGGTATATTGATAGCACATAGAACCCCAACAAATAGGAGATATTATACTTTAGAAGATTATAATAAAGTTATGGGAATTGAGGTAACTCAAAATCAAGTATATGAAGTTATTATATGCAAGAGTTTCTAATCATAGTCAAAAGATGATTTACAAAAATCAAATTAAATTTTTAAGAGATTATGCTAATGCAAAGGGATATATAGTGTCAGTTATAACTGATATAGGAAGTGGGGCTTAATTATCAAAGAAAAGGATTTAATTCTATATCTTTATTCTGATAAAAAGCAAAAATACTCATATCATATAAAGATAGATTTTGTAAGGTTTGGTTTTGATTGGTTTGATAAATTTTTTAAAAATCAGATAGGTAGTGAGATAGAAATGCTAAACAATGATTTATCACCACAGGAAAGAAATGGTACAAGATTTGAATTTCTATTATAGATATATTTTCTTGTCACATACATGGACTTAGAAAAATATAAAAAGCAAATAAAGGAGACTAAAGATGTATAAAGCACTAAAGATAGAATTAAAACTAACAGTAGCACAGAAGATACAGAGTATGTAAGACTATTGGTACTGAAAGATTTATATATAATGAGTATATTAAATATAATCAAGAACAATATGAACTAGGTAATAAATTTGTGGTGCTAATGATTTTTCTAAATATATTAATGTCTCTATCTACCTAATAACCTCGATAAAAATGGATAAAAGATGTATCTTCTAAATCAGTAAAACAAGCTATGATTTATGGAGAAAGGCTTTAAAAAACTTTTAAAGGTTTAAGTTCTTTTCCTGTTTTTAAGAAAAAGGTAAGAATGAGTTGGGGAGCATATTTTGTTAAGAATAATAAAACTGATTTTGAGTTTTATAGACAGTAAAATAAAGATACCCACTGTAAAATTTGTAAGAGTAAAGAATATGGATATATACCTAAAAATGCTAATATTAAAAAGTGGTACTATAACTAAAATAGCTGATAGATATTTTCTATCACTTATTATGGAAGTTGAAGATACTATAAAAGCAACTAATACAAGTGAGTGAAAGGGTTAGGAGTAGATTTAGGTATAAAAGATACAGCTATATGTTCTAATGGTAAAATATTTAAAAATATAAATAAAAACTAAAAAGTTAAAAGTTGAAAAGAAAACTTAAGAGAGAACAAAAGAAAGATGTCAAGAAGTATAGAATATTCTAAATCTAAAAGATAAAATTAAAAGAATCGTAAGAATTTTTGAATAAGAAAAAGTTGAAGAATACAAAAATTATTTTTTATAGACTAAATTGTATAGAGATGATTATAATAATAAAATAGTAGATGAAATAACAAGAGCCAAGGTAAAATACATTACTATGAAAATTTAAAAAGTATCTAATATGATAGAAGAATAAACATCTTTCAAAAAGCTATACAAGAACAGAATTTCTATGCGATAAGAATTAAACTTATAAAATAAAATGTAAGGAAAGAAAATATTGAGTTAAGGTTAGATACATTTCTATCCAAGTATGTAAAACTTGTTCTTGTTGTGGAGAAATTAAAAGATTTAAAACTTAATGATAGGATTATAAGTGTTGTAATTGTGGTTTAGAAATAGATAGAGATTACAATGCAAGTATAAATCTTGAAAAAGGCAAAAATATATAAAGTAATAGCATAGATATTTTAAAATAAAAAGAAAAGGAGAAAAGCTACAAATAGCAAGTTAAAATATCTATATGTACCGATGGCTAGTCGGAATTTACGACTATGGAGAGTACAAGGAACTATGAGTAGATACTAAGTATTGAAAAATATACTCGTTAAGTAGTAATGTTCTAGTGTATTAAATATATTTTTAATACATTTTTAGTAGATGATTATCATGTTAATATACCCAGCAATATTCCATAGGGACAATTGAGGAGGCTATAGTTGTATTTCCAGATTTTTGATAATGGAGCAACAGAAGGTCAAACATTAGAACAAGCTATGGAAATGGCAGAAGATTATATAGAACTTATTTATATGATGACTTTATAAAAGGAAAAAGATTTGCCCAAAGCAAGTGATATAAATAAAATATCATTAGAGATTCCAGAAGATGAAAAAGAATTCTATATTGAAGGGAAAGTTTTTAAAACATTAGTTAGTTTAGATATGATGAAATATGTCAATGAATGAGAAAGTGCAACTGTTAGAAAGAATGTAACTATACCTAGTTGGCTGAATGAAATGGGAAAAATCATAATCTTAACTTTTTCTAACTTACTACAAGAAGCTATAAAAAGAATTAGATATTGAGTGAACTACTCACGGCTAACACCCTAACGAGTGCTAGAGCCACGAGTGTTCTAACACATTTAATAAAAATAATTAAAAAGAGCTGTTGTAAATTATAATCTTAATTTCCAAAAGTATAAAGAAATTTACTTTAGTAATGAACTATACTTTTTATTATTTACAACAGCCTTTTATCTATAAAAGTTTGTTTTATTCTGTAATCTAATTCAGAAAAAGTCAATAAATCTAGCTTGTCGATGGATTTCTTTTTCCATTGTAAAATAGTATAACTACTGGTGCTGAATATAGGTTCAATTGACCCTACTGCCTCAGTCATTTTCATCAGCTTGAATATAATAGGAAGTATAATTATTTTTCATCTATTATTTCTTTAACCCTTGGAAAAATCTACCTCACACACTGAACAGTCGATCACTTTTTATATATAATAAAATTTTTCTTCATTTTTAATTGTTTCTAATAATTTATCATAAGTTTTAATTTTTCCATTATAATTTCACTGCTCTAGTCATAATAAATGTGGGAATATTCATCTCATGAAGTCTTCCTTCACCATCAGTATCATCTTCAATATTAGTCAAGATAAAACCTGCTTTTTAATTGTCCACCCTATTTGTTCACTTAGGTTATGTGAAAAATTGGTAACCACAGTCCATTTTTAAGAATTCTCTATGTTCTTCATTTTTAAGGATTAAATGGCATAGAAAAACTACTTTTTCAAAAATTTTCATCTAATATATAATTAATTATTGTGTCCAGTCCATAAAGTAAAATTCCACCTTTTTCAAGATTCTATAACATTCTTTAAAAACAGGCTCTACACTTTCGATATAGCATTGCTTACTGGATGAAAAATTATATCGAAACTTTCATCTTCAAAAAGGTAAAGTTTTTGTCATATCAGCTTTTACAATATTCACTTTATATTTTCTCTTTCTGCAACCATTTTCAGATGCTAATTGTTCATCTGAATAATCAAACACAGTACAGTCAACACCTAAAGCAGTAAATATAGGGATTTGTTGTCCTCCACCAGAAGCAAGTCCTAATAATTTTTACCTTTTAAATTTCCAAACCATTCATGAGGAACAAATTTTACTGGTGTAGTTTTACATCCCAATCTCCATTTAAAGCCTTGATATATTCTTCATGACTTATGGCTCTTCCCACTCCCAATCTTCTTCTTTAATCCATCTATCTATTGTTGCAGCATTAATATCTTGGTAACTCATTTTTATTTTCCTCCTAAAATAGAAATTATTATAAATCAATCCAAAAATCTTTTTCTTATTTTCACCATCAACATTTCTAATATCTTCCAATTTTGCATTAGCAGATAAAAATAACTTTTCTCACTGGCAATATTATCTTCATCACAAGTGATAAGAACTTTTTATTTTTAAGTCTTTACATTTTTTCTAAGGCAAGTTTTAACATTTGTTTAGCATAACCTTTATTTCTTTCAGTTTTTCTAACACCATACCCAATATTTCACCAACTTGAGTTAAATATTTATTCAGATAATGTCTAATATCTATCATTCCTACAATATAATTATCTTTTTCTCTTACTGCTAAATATGTTGATGAAGGAATGTCCTTTAGGAACAGTGTCTTCACTACTTCTCTTTTTAATTCTTCAAGCCAAATCTTCAATGAAGAAAAATCTATCTAAACCAGCTGAACCATTTATAATAGGGCTTTCTGCTAAGAATTCTTCCTATATTTAATAATTTCATCTGCATAAGATAAGTCAGGTTTTACTAAAAATAATTTTATCCATAATAAGTTCCTTTCAAAATGTTCATATATTTTAATCATATCATAAATTGGTTAAAAATAAATTTATGCTACTATATTTTAATTTTTATGCTTTGCGGAAAAAAGTTGGGTAAAATTTTTAAGATGGAGTAAAAATAAAAATAATTATTAAGAAAAAGAAAGGCTATTATCGAGTAAAAAGCTGAGTATCCTTATTTTTATTTTTATAAAAAGATTTTAAATAATCTATTTTATAAAAAGATTATTGACAAATATAAATGTTAGAATGCACGTAACTTAAAAATAAAATTATATTAATAGAGGAGGAAATTGTGATTTTTATGTTTTTGTTTATTTATGGTTCTTAGCTTAGGAGTATTTGCACAAAAAGTTAAATACAGATGGAAACCCTAATTTTTGATCAGCTTGTAGGAGTGAAAATTTACTAAGCCTTACTATGAAGATGGAGAAAAATTATGATGGGAGTATATTATTGTACTATTACTAAAAAGGAAATGGCTACCATATTAAAGGAAAAATGTTACTTATGGGAATAGAGGAAATAGCAACTATTAATATGAAATTGAAAGTTTACAAGAAAAATATATTTAGAAGATGAATGGGGACAACTTTACGCATACGATACTAATAAAAAGACATTAGTTCTTATGGAATCTAAAGAAAATTTAAATGTGATGTTATATTTTAGAAAGAGCTTCAAAATAAGTTGAATTAAAAATTTTTCACTATGGAGGAGGAGATTATATGAAAAAATTTTTTAAGGTCTTTTTGTTTGGTCTTATGTTGGTATCTGGGAGTAATCTTTGTTAGTTGTGGAAAAAAAGATTAACAGGTTTACATAAAAGAATTCGATATTATTTTTAATGGAATTAAAGAAGAGGTTACAACTGACTTTAAAAACAATATGACAAGTTTAGAAAAAGAAATTAAGAATTCATCTCAAAATGAATTAGAAAGCAAAAGCTTCAACTTTTTGGTATAGAAGTTATATATGAAGCTTTCAATCAAGCTTCATATGATGTAGTAAGTATTAATGATATGGGCGATAAGGCAGAACTTAAGATAAAAGTAAAAGGCGTTGATTTCTTTGAAGCCTTTCAACAAATAATGACAAATACAACTGAAGATAGATCAAATCTTCTAGATGAAAATACTAAGGTTTAGTTAAAAAGTAAAAAGGAAAAGCACCTGTTATTGAACAAGAAAATGGATATTGAAATGACAAAAAGAAAATGACACATGGACTATCTCAGAAAGACAAAAGTATGTTCTAATGAAAAAGAATGATGGGTATTGAAAAAGGTACTATTTTCGATAACTAGATTAGCATAAAAAGTAACAAATATCAGCTGATAACTAGAAAAGGACTATTGCAGATCACTATGATTTGCAATAGTTTTTATGATTGAAAATAAAAAAACTAGAGATTTCTCTCTAGTGATATTTTATATATGGCTGGGGTGGCTGGATTCAGACCAACGCATAACGGAGTCAAAGTCCGTTGCCTTACCGCTTGGCGACACCCCTAATAGAATTAAAAAAAGCCTAAAAGGCTAGTATATATATATGGTGCGGAGAGAGAGACTTGAACTCTCACGTCTGGGACACTAGATCCTAAGTCTAGCGCGTCTGCCAATTCCGCCATCCCCGCAAAAAATGGTGCGTCATACAAGATTTGAACTTGTGACAACACGATTAAAAGTCGTGTGCTCTACCAACTGAGCTAATGACGCAAATGGGGTGACCGACGGGGATCGAACCCGCGACAACCAGTGCCACAAACTGGCGCTCTACCAACTGAACTACGGTCACCATTATAAGTTTTTTTGGAGCGGGAAACGAGGTTCGAACTCGCGACATTCAGCTTGAAGGCTGACGCTCTACCAACTGAGCTATTCCCGCACTTCAATGGTCGGAATAGCAAGATTTGAACTTGCGTCTCCCTGCTCCCCAAGGCAGGGTGCGCTACCGGGCTGCGCTATATTCCGACTTATGTATTTGATACTTCGTTATTATAGCCCCTTTTTATGATAATGTCAAGAACTTTTTATTTTTAAAAAATTTTTAATAAAAATAAGAATCAACTTCTCCTTTATAGAGAAGTCAATTCTTATTAAAAGATTTTTTTAATTATCTAGAGAAAGTATTCCTTTTTCTATTTTTCAATTTCTTCTTTTATCTCGTCATTTAAAGTTCCTTGTTCAATAAAGAAGCTCTAGCAGAATTCAGATATTTTTGAGCATTATCTTTGTCACCAATTCCAAGATAACTATGAGCTAGCTCTAAAATCTTCTCCATCTACAACATCATCTTCATCTATTGATATCTGTCTTGATTCTAAAAGAACTTCTATAGCTTCTTCATATCTTCCTAGTTTTCTTAAGCACTCACCCATAGAATATAGATACCAACCATCTTCATCTTTAGCATATGCTTTTCTAAAAATAGTCTAGTGCTTCTTCATATCTATCAAAGTTAAGCAATACAGTTCCTGTTACTTCAAAAAATCCAAGCATCATCTCTTCCCTAATTCCATAGCTCTTTCAAAAATGTTCTAGTGCTTCTTTTCTTGTTTCAGGATTGTAGCCTAATTGATACCCCATTTCTGAATGTATCCATTCATCATCTCTTCCTAGAGCTCTTGCTACATTTAGATATTCTAGGGACTACTTCTGGTTCTACTTCTTCTAATTTTTCCATAAAAACCAAGCTATTTCAGAATTTATCATAATTCTTCTATCAATGTCATCTCTCCGACCATAGTCAAAGATTTCTTTAATCTTTCAAGGGCTTCATTAATCTTTCCACTTCTACCTAAATTTATAGCTATTTCTGTATTAATCCACTCATCATCTCTATCTAATTCTTCAGCTCTCAATAAAAATGGAAGTGCATCTTCATATTTTTTTCCATACAACTATAGATAACTCCAAGTTCTGATAATACATGTACAGCATCTTTATCCAATTCATAAGCTATTAATGCACATTCAAGGGCTTTTTCATATTCTTCTAAATTCTCATAACAAAGTGCCATTTCAAAAATTTTATCCAAACATCATTTCTTCCTTTTTCTTTAGATAACATAAAAGTATTCAAGAGCTTTTTCAAAGTTCCCTAAGTGACGATTACACCAACTAAGTTGCCCATGAGACAAATTCTAATTCTGTTTCTTCTGTTTCATCATCTAAACTTAAGGCATATTCAAACTTCTCAATAGCTTCTTCATACTTTTCTAAGTCTGCTAAGCAAGAACCATATTGTACATTTATCCAAACATCATTTCTTCCAAGTCTCATTGCTTTTTTTATGTAGTTTATAGCTTTTTCAGGTTCTTCTAAAAGCTCCATAGTGCCAAGCTATTTCTGACATAATATTAAAAATCTTTTTGTCAAATTTTCTCAGCTTTCAAATAGAATTTCAATGCATTTTTATGTTCATCTTTTGCTTTGTAACAATGTCCTATTTCAGTGTTTATTATAGCAAGATTTCACCCCATTTTTAGCTTGATTGAAATCTTCTATAGCTTCCTCATACATATTTAGCTTTCTTTTACACCAACCAAGCCGAGCATAGATAAATGCTACATCTTTATCCTCATCATCATCTGCTTCTAAAGCACGATTTAATCTTTCAATTGCCTCTTCATATCTGCCTAGTTTTTGATAGACAGTACCCAAACTCAGTATTTGTCCAAGCATCATCTTGACCAAGTTTTTCAAGTCTTTCTAAATATTTTAATCCTTCTTCATATCTAGCTGTAGTATCATAAAGCCAAGCTAGATCGAGTAAGTATATCTCTATCTTCTGCATCTAGTTCAAGTACTTTAAAACAATATTTTAAAAGCCTCTTCTTTTTATTCAAATGCTTATAACATGTTACCATTTTTTTATAGATCCAAATTTCTTTTTATCTAATTTTTCAGCCATAAAAATATTCTAGTGCTTCTTCATATCTTTTCTTGTCCAGCTAGACAATAGCCTAACTCACACATGCCCATACATCATCTTTATTTCTACCTAAAATATTTCTAAGTATTTCCTCAGCCTTTGTGTATTCCATATGTCTATCATACATCAAGCTAGAAAATGAATTCAGTTCTCAGTTCAGTTTCTTCATCGACCGCATATTTTTAGCTTCAAGAGCATATTCTATAGCTTTTTCTGAATTTCTATTTTTCATCTTCAATTCTTGATAAGCTTGCATATATTCTATTAGAAAATAATAGGTATCTTCGTCATTAGGATCTAATTTATATGCTTTTTAAGAAACATTTTTCTGCATTGACAAAATCTTCTAAGAAAAAAATAAGAATAGCCTGCTCTGCGATTCCATTGAAAACTATTTCCTTCCTCAAATTCTATAGTTTTTAATATCTCTAAAGCTTTTTCATAATTTTCTATATTGTTGTAAGCACTAGCTAATTTCCCTATTAATTCTGTATTTAATCTTTCTGCTGGCAAAAGCTTCTATTAAGTCTATTATTTCTTGATATTTTTCTAGAGTCATGTAATCTTTCAATTTCTTCTAATAATGTTTCTTTCTAAAAGTCTTCACCCTTAGTTTATCTTATGGTTCATCTATCATATCTTCTAATTGATCTAATTCCTCTTCATATTCATCTATAAAATCGTCAGCAACATTGTCTGCACCTTCTCTTGCAAGTTCTAAATATTTTTCTCAGCATTTTCTTATCTTTTAATCCTATATAGCAACGAACAAGTTCCATATCTTCTCCATCTGTTACATCTCCTTCTTGTTCAGAGATTCTTCTTGATTGTAAAAGAACTTCTATTGCTTCTTCATATAGAGCTGCTAATGCTCTACCTCTATATATAATTGTTCCCCATCTCCACTAAGAGCAAAAAGCTTTTTGGAAAGTTTTTCAGCTTTTTCATAATTCTCTGGCTCTAACATATAGATATTTCCTAAAGCTTCAAGAAGAACAGGATTTTTATCATCTATTTTTAGCTTGTTCTTCAAAAATACTTTAATGCCCCTTCTTCTCCTTTAGTAGTTTTTAGATTCTGGTAAGGTGAAGATATATCCAGTCATCATTTCTTCCTAAATCTTTTTGCTGTATAGAAATATTTAAGTGCTTCTTCATCCTTTCTTTCACCATGTAAATATCCTAATTCAGAGACGATGAAAATCTTTTCATTTACCTTTTCATCACCATTTTCTGCTTCATCTGCTTCAATTAATTTTAATGATTTTTCTAATCTTTTTATAGCTCTTCATATCTTTTCAAGTCTTCCTAAACATTGACCTATTTCAGTGTTAAGCCATTCATCATCTCTACCTAATTTTTCAGCTTCCAATAGATATTTTAAACCTTGTTCAAAATCTTCAAACTCATTACATGTCCAACCAGCTATCTGAATAAAGCCATATATCTGCATTAAAGAGTATCTTCTTCAGCTTTTTCCTATGAATGATAAATATGTGTCAAGAGCATTTCCTAAATCTCCTAAATACATATAGGCTCACCTAAAACATTGATTAATTCCATATCCATCTTATCAGCTGGTAGCTTTTTAATTTCTCTTACAATCTTATCATATTCCCCATTTTGCCCAAAACTATCAATTTTATCCCAAAATTTTTGATCCATAACTTTCACCTCTATTATTATTTTTGTTTATTTTTGTTTATAAAAAGGTAGTATATTAACCTATACTACCTCTATAAAAGAATAACATACAATTAAATTTTTGTCAATTATTTCTATTTTTCTTAATTTCAAAATCTAATTCTAGTCTTTCCCTATATCTTAATTTGTTTCTCATACCTTGAACTACATCATCAAGCTCTGTCAATGCTCCCAAGATATCTTCTGGAGTTGATTCAATAACTTTATTAATTCCACCATTTTTAATAACTGTTCTTCTATCTCCCATAAGAGCAAAGAATAGGATCATGTGTTGCCATTAAAACTATCTTATTATTTCCAACAAGTAAGTCTCAAAGGCTCTATCTATACCTGCATTTTCAATTTCATCTATAAGAACTATTGGAGATGTACTTAAAAATGCTGTATCTGATATCATCAATGCTCTTGATTGCCCTCCACTTAAACTTGTTATTGGAGTATCTATAGTAAATTTTTCTCCTGCAAGCTCATTAGCTTGATTAAATATTTTTTCTATTACACTTTCTCTATCTAAAACTAATCTACTTTCAGCATGCAAATCTATGAATTCTCTTACAGTTAAATCCATTACAAAGTTCATATTTTGAGAAAAGTTGTGCAACTAATTTATAACTAGAGAAAATCTAGCATCCATCAGTTCTCCATTTACAAGAACTGTTCTCTTTGTTGGAGTATCTCCTTGAGCTCCCCAGTCTATATCTGCAAGTAGTCTACTTTTTCCCTGAACCTGTAGATCTCTACTATTGCAACAATTTCTCCTGAGTTTTATTACTAATTCTTCATAGCCTTCTTTTTCACCTTTTTGTTATATCCTGGAAGTAACGTTATGCTTTCAACTTTTTGCTCAGTAACTCCAAGTATATCAAGAAGGTCGAAGTCCATTCATCTAATTCATTATTATCTATACTCATTTCCTCTCCTTCATCTGTACCTGTAATAGAATAAAATAAGTGAGTTGCATTAGTAAATAACTAATAGTTTTTATAAGATTACTGCGACGTCCATTATTGTTGAGAGCAGCCTTTGTGGAGCTCTCGAGACACTAATAACTGCATAGTAATCACTATATATATAGCTAAAAATTAATTAAAATCACTCAGTAACGAACTATATTCCTTCTAAAAATTTATTTTTCTGATATTTCCAAGTTGGTATTCGTTTCCTATTCTAGTTTCCCTAAGCAATATGAACATACTGCTGAAGGTAATGGGAATCTTAATTTTTCTTTCAACACTGTATCTATTTCTATGTTTTATCCATATTAAAGAACCAAATTCATAAGTTCCTTGTCCTGTTAAACCATTTATATGGATAATAGCTGCCTTAGGGTTTACTGTTTGCTCTTGAAGCAAAAACTTCTCTTTCTGCTGAGAAACTATATCTCCCTTTGTAATAACAACTATATCTGCTAATTCTAGCATATAAATTATATATAGGAGTGTTTATTCCACTTAGGTTATCTATTACACACACACCTTTTAATATCTTTTAAATAAGGCGAACATCTATTATATATCCAGCACTTTCTGTGATTAATAAGTCCACACCATTAGCTTGTCCCATTGCACAACTTCTTCTATTACTATGCAAAAAGTGGTCTGGACAAACTGAGACCCGATAATCTTTTTACAAGTATTCCTGCTTTTCATATAAAAACATCATCATCTGTGTAAGACAGTCAAACTTAACTATACCAACTTTAATATTTTGTGCCTTTAAACTTTCTATTGTTTTGATAATAAGTGAAGTCTTTTCCAGATGAAGGCATTCCGATACTATTATAAGTTTCATTATTCAACGCTGCTCCTTCCTTAAATGTTTCTTCACATTTTTAATTAATTCTCCATATCATTTGAATAGATAAAGTCCCAACCAACCCAAAAGCATAGGTCTACCATTTACAGGATACTTCTGGGTGTACACTTGAATAATCCTTGATTAGCTAGAGTATCTCCAACTGCTTTTCCACTCATAAATTTAATAACTTTTTCTAATTCTTTTGCCTTTGAAGCCTTAGTCAACATAAATATTGGAGATATAATTGCTCCTTCTTTTTAGCTATATAACTTCTTTTATCTACTTTTCTGGTACCATTTTGAGAGAAAGTAAGGCATTATTGTTACAACAGGCTCTTTTAGCTTTCAACCATTTGGTGCAGGGTGTAAATTAGAAAGTAAAGAATGTCCCAAACTTCTTTACACCTTCAAAAACCATATAATTTATAGATATGGATTAAGATTGAATTGAATAAGTCAAAGTCTGCTATAGGTAATGAAACAGATTTTGCAAATGTGTTCCAATAAATCTCCCAAGATCTAGGAACTTCTCTACCATTTAGAGCTGCCTTATTAATATGAATATAGCTGGTACAACCCCTATCATAGAGTAATCTCCATGAGGATCTTTTTGAAGTGAATTTTCATTATCGAAATCTGTATTGTATTTTTCAATACCTGTCATATCTTTAAATATACCTTGTTCTTTGATTTACCCATTAAATCTTTATCAAAGAATAAGTCAAAACCAGCTGAAATAAACATATCTGCTAATTTGTCTATATCATTTTTATCTATTACTTCATCTTTTTATCCAACCAAGTCTGAGAGTACTGCTTTCAATTCATATTTAACTTTTATATCTTTATTGTCTGCTAAATATTTTTCAAACCCTTCAATAAAAGGAATTCTAACTGGACAAGGTAAAAAGTCCCATAAGTGATGCTTCTTTAACTCCTTCATCTTCTCTTTTCAACGAAGCTATTGCTTGTTGTAACATTGGAATAAAAGCATCTACATCTTCTTTTTAATCATCATTGCTTTTTCCAAAGTGATTCCTTGTTCTTCTAACTTTTGTAAAACTGCAGGATTATCTAATCCTTTAAATCCAATATTTGTAAAAACAGAATTGTTTCTGGATATTTTTCCACTATTGATTTTATTGACATTGATTTACTAATATCATATTAACCTCTCCTTTTTATATAAACTCTTCTTTATGTTCTTTATTATTTTAGTAAATTATACTCTTTTGTAAACTATTTTCTGTAACACTTTGTTACAAAAATATATATAAGTGGCTGTTACGAAATTACAAAAAGTAAAAATAGTTCGTTACTGAGTAAATTTCTTAACGATAAAAATCAAAAGAATTCGCATGTCAAAGTCGAGGAAACTCGTTACCTCAGACACTCCTCGAATTTTGCTCGGCTCATTCTATTTGATTTTTATCTAAAACTTTTCATTCGTAACTCACTTATTTTTACTTTAGGATTGAAATTTTAACTTTAATTTTATAATAGCCACTTATTTAAAAATTATTAATTGAAAGTATATCTAAAGAAGATATTCCTTTTTCTATTTCATCAATTTTTCTTTAAAATAGTCATTTAGAATTCCACGTTCAATAATAGCATCTCTTGCTGAATCTAAATATTTTTGTGCATTCTCTTTGTCACCCTATTCCAATATAGCAATGTGCAAGTTCAAAATCTTCTCCATCTACTATATCTTCTTCATCTAATGATATCTGTCTTGATTTTTAAAAGAATTTCTATAGCTTCTTCCTATCTTTCTAAACTCTCTTAAACATCTACCCATAGAGTATAGATACCAACCATTATTATCTTTGTCATAAGCTTTTTGAATGATTCTAAAAGGCTTCTTCATATCTTTTTAAAATCTGAGTGATATTATTCCTTTCACTTCAAAAATCCAAAGCATCATCTCTTCCTAATTCTATAGCTTTCAAAATGTTCCAAAAGGCTTCTTCAGATTTTCGGATTATAACCTAATTGATATCCAATTTGTGAATGTATCCTCATCTTCTCTTCCTAGTTCTTTTTGCAGTATTTAGATACTTTAGTGCTTCTTCTGGTTGGGTCTTCTAACCTTCCATAAAAGCCAGCTAATTCAGAATTTATAAAAATGGCTGATATTATCTTTATCAACCATAGTCAAAGACTTTTTCAATCTTTCAATTCCTTCATTAATCTTTCCACTTCTACCTAAGTTTATACCTATTTCAGTATTAAGCCACTCGTCATCTCTTCCTAATTCTTCAGCTCTCAATAAAATGGAAGTGCATCTTCATACTTCTCTTTACAATTATAAATCCAACCAACTTCTGATAATGAACGTATATCATCTCTATCTAAATCATAAGCTATTAATGCATATTCAAGAGCTTTTTCATAGTCATTTAAATTTTCATAGCACATTGCTATTTCAACATTTGTCCAAGCATCATTTTTCCTTCTTCTTTAGATTTAATATAACATTCAAGAGCTTTTTTCATAATCTCTAATAGACGATAGCACCAACCAAGTTGATTACAGATAAAAAGCTAAGTCTTTTTCTTCATCTTTTTAAACTCAAAGCATATTCAAACTTTTCAATGGCTTTTTCATATTTTCCTAAACCTGCTAAGCAAGCTCCATATTCTACATTTATCGAGGCATCATTTCTTCAAGTTTTATTGCTACATATTTTAAACCTTCTTTATATTGGTCTAGATTATCATAGAACCAAGCTATATCTGACCTATATATAAGGATCTTTTTATCAAATTTTCACTTCTAAATTACATTCTAATGCCTTTTTTTATTTCATTTTTTAGTCTGTAGCTATCCCTAACTACATTTATCCAAGCATCATTTCTCCCCATTTTTTTAGCTTTGTGAAAGCTTCTATAGCTTCATCATACTCTTCTAATTTTCTTTTACAAAATCCTAGTTGGCTATAGATATATCCTGTGTCTTTTCTTCATCTCTATTTCTAAAAGCACGATTTATCCTTTTGATAGCCTCTTCATATCTTCCAAGTCTTGATAGACATAATCCAAATTCTATATTTGTCCAAACATCATTTTTCTTCACCAAGTTTATCTAGTCTTTCTAAATATTTCAGTAACTTCTTCATATGTTTCCAAAAATATCATAAATCAAGCTATATCTGCTATAGAATACTTATCTTCTTCGTCAGTTCAATGGCTTTTAAATAATATTTTAAAGCTTCTTCTTTAGTTATCAAATTCTTATAGCATATTCCTATTTGTCTATAAGTCCAAAGCATCTTCTTTATTTATTTTTCTGCAGCTAAAAGATATTCTAAGCTTCTTCATATTTTTCTTGTGCTGACAAGCAATAACCTAACTCAGAAAGTGTCCAGTCATCTTCTTTATTTATAGCTAATAGATTTCTAAGTATCTCTTCAGCCTCTTCATATTTTTTCCATTCTATCATATCTTGATGCTAGAAATGAATCTGCTTCTATTCTTCCCTCTTCATCATAGACATATAGCTTCAAAGAGCATATTCTATAGCTTTTTCTGAATTTCCATTTCTACCTTCAAGTTTTTGATAACTTGTATATGTTGCTACCATCACAAGTAGCATCGTCGTTGGGATCTAATTTATATACTTTCAAGAAACATTTCTCGCATTAGTATAATCCTCTAAGAAAAATAAGAATATCCAGCTCTCCAATTCAAAGAAAACTATCTCCTTCTTCAAATTCTATAGTTTTTAATAAGCTCTAAACCTTTTCATAATTTTCAACATTATTGTGGGCTCTTGCTAGTTGCCCTATTAAGTCTGTATTTAATTGTTCAGCTGGTAAAAGCTTCTATTAAGTCTATTATTTCTTGATATTTTTCTAAATCATGTATTTTTCAATTTTTCTAATATTTCTTGCTTCAAAATCTTCACCTCTTATATTTATTATACCATTTATTACAACTATTAAATGTGTTAGAACACTCGTAGCTCTAGCACTCGTTAGGTGTTAGCCGTGAGACAAGTACTCGTAGGGTATGAATAACACCAACATTGAAAAATGTTGCACTAAAATTTGCAATTTTACTAGTTTTAGTGTATAATATATTTAGAAACATTAGCAACTGAATATATGGAGTTAAGGCTAGTAAACAGTAGCCTTGTAAAATATTCACTGTTCTGTATAGTTGTTCTTTTTAAATATAATATACAGATAAAAGTAGCAGTGTGAGACATAAAGTCTTATCCAGTAGTAGCTGTATGGACTAGCCAAAAAGAATAAAGGGTTTTAAAACCAAACTTCTTGAAGATAACTACTTTTTCAGTTATCTTATGAAGCTCTCGACTCTAGCACTCGTAGGGTGTTAATCGTGAAGTAGTTCATATAATAAATGTTACATAATCTAAAAATAAAAATCAACAGGGCTGTTACAAAATTAAAATTTCAAACCTAAAGTAAAAAAGAAATTTACTCAGTAACGAATTATTTTTACTTTTGTTAATACAACAACCCCATTAATTCCTATTAAAAATTCAGTTAGTTAAAAAGTGTGTCTAGAGAAGAATTTCTTTTCTATTTTCAATTTCTTCTTTAAAAATAGTCGTTTAGAATTCCACGTTCAATATTAGCATCTTGCTGAATCTAAATATTTTTGTGCATTCTCTTTATCACCTATTCCAATATAGCAATGTGCGAGTTCAAAATCTTCTCCATCTACTACATCTTCTTCATCTAATGATATCTGTCTTGATTTTAAAAGAATTTCTATAGCTTCTTCATATCTTTCTAGCCTCTTAAACATCTACCCATAGAATATAGATACCAACCATTATTACTTGAATCGTGAGGCATTTTTAAACGAATCTAAGGCTTCTTCATATTTTCTCAAATCTAATAATATTACTCCTTTCGTTTCAAAAATCCAAGTATCATTTCCTCTAATTCTATAGCTTTTATCAAAAATATTCTAAAAGCTTCATTTTTGTTTCAAATTATAACCTAATTGATAAGCAATTTGTGAATACAGTAGCATCTTCTCTTCTAGTTCTTTTGCTACATTTAGATATTTAAGATGACTTCTTCTGGTTGTGGTTCTAAGCTTCCATAAAAGCTAGCTAATTCAGAATTTATGAAAATTCTTTGATTTTATTTCATTTCATTAACCATAGTCAAAAGTTTTTCAATTTTTCAAGTGCTTCTTTTACATTTCCACTTCTACCTAAGCACAGCTATTTCAGTATTACCATTCGTCATCTCTTCCTAATTCTTTTTGCTCTCAATAAAATGGAAGTGCATCTTCATATCTTCCTAAATAGTTGTAAATTATACAATTTCTGATAATATATTCACTTCATCTTTATCCAATTCTTAAGATATTAATGCATATTCAAAGAGCTTTTTCATAGTCATCTAAATTTTTCATAACATATACTATTTCAAAAGTAGTCCAAGCACTATCTCTACCTTCTTTAGATTGAATATAATGCTCAAGTGCCTTATCATAATCCTCTAATTGACGGTAACTCCAAACCAAGTAAGCTATGAATATGTGCTATATCTTTTCCTCATCTTCCACTTCTAAGGCATGATTTAATTTTTAATAGCTCTTCATATCTTTCAAGTCTTGATAGGCAATATCCAAAACTCACCATTGTCCAAAGCATCATCTTGACCAAGTTCCTCAAGTCTTTCTAAGTATTTTAATCATCTTCATATTTTTCCTAAAATTGTAAAGCCAAGCATATCTGATATTGAATAAAGTGTCTTCCTCATCAAGTTCAACAGCTTTTAAGTAATATTTTAATGCCTTTTCTCATCTAAAATTCTTATAGCATATTCTATCTTTTTGATAAAACCATTCGATCAGCATCATCTAATTTTTCTAGTTTTATATTCTAATGCTTCTTCATATCTTTTCTTGTTTAAATAAACTGTAGCCTAACTCACTAATTCCTTCTATGTCTCTTTTATTTTTGCTAAGGTAGGTCAAAAGTATTTCTTCAGCCTCTGATATCTCATATGTCTGTTATATAAACTAGCTAGAAATATTTCTGTATCTATTTTTATTTTCTCTAGTTTTTAGCATATTTTTAGCTTCAAGAGCATATTCTACAGCTTTTTCTGAATTTTCCGTTTTCCTCTTCAATTTCTCCTAAGGGCTATATATGTCCCACTAAAGAAATCACAAAGTCATTATCTGGTTCTTGCTCATATACCTTTATACTTTTCTGCCTTTTGTATAATCTTCTAAGAAAAAGTAAGAATATCCTGTTCTCCAGATTCAAAGTGCAGTATCTCCTACTTCATTTTCTATACTTTTTAATATTTCTAAACCTTTTTCATATTCTTCTATATTGCATGTAGGCTCTTCCTAATTCTCCAGTAATTCTGTATTTAATTGTTCGACTGGTAAAGCTTCTATTAAGTCTATTATTTCTTGATATTTTTCTATTTCATTTCAAGCTTTCAATTTTTTCACTAATTTTTCTTTCAAAATCTTCACCTCTTATGATTTTTAATTTTTCCTTTGTTATTATACAATTTCCATAGAAATTCTTTTATGTAATATATGTTACCAATAAAAATAAAAACACTAGCTATCGCAGTCGCTAGTGTTTTTGTAATTCCTATTTTCTTATTAATCGCGGATATATTGCTATATCTTTTAACCTATTATAACTAAAGAATGTCAATAATTCATGCATAATATCTTGTAATTCCCTAGACAATCCCACTAACCTTTTCAAAAGGAGTAAAGATTGAATAGAAACTTATTAATCGCAGCGATAATTGTAATATCAATTTTATTGCTTTTATCAAAAAGTGTCTATATTACTTTGAATTTTAATTTTTAAGTAATGTAATAGATAACTATGTAACTTGTAATCGCAGTTACAAGTTACTTTTATACAAAATTGGAGTACAATATATATAGTAATTAAGGACATGAGGTGAGAAAATGTATAGCATGTATTTGGATATATTCCATCAAGAAGATTAAGAATATCTTTAGGAGTTGACTTAGTTGTAAGTAAAGTTGCAATCTTAATTGTATGTGAGTGTGGAGCAACAAAGAAAAATTCAACTAGAAAGAAAAGATTTAAAGATATGAATGAAATACTTGAAGAAAATATCAACAGTATTGAAAGATAAACTGGCGACTATAACATTTTCTGGAAGTGGTGAACCCACTTTAAGTTTGGATTTAGGTAAGATTTCTAAAGCTATAAAGAAGATTTAAAATATCAAGGTAAGATTTGTTTAATTACTAATAGCTTACTTCTAGCAGATGAAAACTTATGAAAGAGTTAGAATACATAGATTTAATTGTTCTACTTTAAATACATTAACTCAAGATATTTTTGGAAAAATTGATTGGAGCGACTATGGGACAAGTGTGGAAGAAATTAGAAAAGCTCATCAATCTAAAACAAATCTAATTATAAAGGAAAAATTTGGATAGAATTTCTTTGATTCTGAAAATGTTAATGACAGTGACAAAAATTTTGTAGATATAGCTAATTTTTAAAATCTGAAAATATTAGATACGATAAAATTCAATTAAATACTATTGATGAAGTTGGAGCAGAAAGGATTTAAAAAGCTATAAGTTTTGATTTCAAGAGCTAAGAAGATTTTAGAAGAAAAAATGGACTAGACAATATAGAGAAATAATAAAGAGCTTAGGTGAACTTGAAGAAGACAAGAAAATTCAAGTAAATCAAGAACTTTTTAGATAATATGAAACAAAGAGATTATATCAAGAAGAAGAGATCAATAAGATTTTAAATAAAAATTAAAATAGTTGTTGACAAAGTTTTGAGATATAGTGTATTATGAGTTGATGTCGCTTGAATGACACGAGCCGCTTTAGCTCATCTGGTAGAGCAACTGACTTGTCAATCAGTAGGTGATTGGTTCGACTCCGATAAGCGGCACCAGTGCCCCCGTTCGTTCAGTGGTTAGGACATCAGATTTCACTCTGGAAACAGGGTTCAATTCCCCTACGGGTACCAATACAATTAAATACAGATGGTTGGGTTCCCGAGCGGTCAAAGGGATCAGACTGTAAAATCTGACGGCTCAGCCTTCGAAGGTTCAGAATCTTCACAACCACCATCTAAAAACAATCAACTACACTTCGGTGTAGCTTTTTATTTTTCTACTTTATGATATAATAATAAAGAAGGCTATAAGAAAATGGTGATTGTATAGCTATGGAAAAAGATATTTGAATATGCAAGAAAAATAATATTTTCATACATACATATAATTGAAGGGTGAAAGAATATATTTTTAGAAAAAGATGGAGAAATCGTAGCATATGAAGATAGTCAAAGCCTTAGTAGAGAAGATATCTTGAAAATCTGCTCGGAAGAAAATTTGAAGAAGATTTTTGCTTACACTGACTCTAAAAATCAAAGATATAGAATAAATTCTACAAAGGAAAATTAGCTTTAGTTATAAGACTAATTAATGATGGAAGCTATAAAGTTAAAGGTGAATTTATCAATAAAGCTATTGATGAAAAATTTTTATCTTTAAAAAGATGGCTTGGTCTTAATAAGTGGAATTACAGGAAGTGGTAAAATCTACAACTCTAGCTAATATAATAGAAAAATTCAATGAGAATAAAGAGTATTAAAATCTTAACAATAGAAAGATCCCATTGAATATATTTTTGAGAATAAAAAGCTTTAATCATACAAAGAGAATTAGGAACAGATGTTGAAAGTTTTGAAAAGCTTTAAAAAGTTCACTGAGACAGGATCACGATGTTATTGTATTGGGAGAAATAAGAGATGAAGAAAAGTCTATTCTCAGCTTTAAAATTAGCTGAAAACTGGACATCTAGTTTTTCTACTCTGCATACTATGAATGCTGTTGAAAGTATAAATAGACTTATTTCTATGACAAAATCTGATAAAAAGAGATTTTGTAAGAGAACAACTAGCTTCTGTTTTTGAGATTTATCTTTTCTCAAGAGCTATATAGAGATAAGAAAACTAAGAAAAGTTAAAGCTATTTTTGAAATTTTTAAATAATACTAAAGGCTGTGGCAAATTTAATTAGCAATAAAAATTAAATCAAATTCCAAGCCTTATTGAAAGTGGAATAAGAAAACTATATGATAACAAAGGAAAAATATTTTTAAGAAAATAGAAATAGAGAGTGATTAAACTGTTAATAGAAACGAATGTAGAAATTAATTTAGAAGTATAGAAAGAATTTACTAGAGTAATGGCTTCGAACTTCTTGAAGATAAAATTCTTTTTGATATCCAAAGAGAAAATTTAATTAAGATAAAAAGTAAGTTCTGAAAAACTTAAATAAGAATACAGAATTTTCATATATAGATTTAGAGAACAAGGTAGAAGACCAAATTTTAACTATGTGTAAAATAAGTCTATTAAAACTTTTAAATAAAAATTATGCTTGGGGTTCTCTTATGGGAGTACGTCCGACTAAAGTTTTAAGAAGACTTTTAATCAATGGTTGCGATTATAAAAGAGGCTAGAAAGATTTTAAAGATTTCTACTTGGTTACAGATGATAAAATAAATCTTATGGAAACTGTTGTTAAAAAGAATTGGAGCTTTAGACAAAAGAGCATATAAATCTATATCTAGAATACCTTTTTGTCCAACTAAATGTAAGTACTGTTCTTTCGCCTCTTATGAAATAGGTGGAGGAGTTGGAAAGATTCTATAATGATTTTGTAGAGGCTCTTTTAAAAGAAATTCAAATAATAGGAGATTTCTAAAAACATATAATAAGAAAGTTTCTTCTATATATTTTGGTGGTGGAACTCCAAGTACATTGACAGAAATAGATTTAGAAAGAGTTTTAAAGAAATTACTTGAAAATATAGATATGTCAGATGTGAAAGAATTCACTTTTTGAGGCAGGTAGAGAAGACTCTTTTAAATATTGAAAAATTAGAAATAATGAAGAAATATTCAGTGGATAGAATAAGTTTAAATCCACAATCATTTAACTTAGAAACTTTAAAAAGAGTTAATAGAAGATTTAATAGAAAAACTTTGACCTAATATTCAAAGCTAGAAAAAACTAGGTTTTATCATAAATATGGATTTAATAATAGGCTTACACGAAGGAAACAACTGAAGAAATCTTAGATACTTTAGCTCAATTAAATGCCTATGACATAGATAATTTAACTATACACTGTTTAGCATTTAAAAGAGCTTCAAAGCTTTTTAAAGAAAGCCAAGAAAAGAAACTCTATAGATAGAGCTTTTAATAGAGGAACATATACAAGAGATAGTTAAAAACAAAAGAAATGAAACCTTACTATATGTATAGGCATATCATTGAGTGGGGAGAAAATATAGGTTATTCTAAAGAAGGAAAAAGAAAGTATTTTCAATATTGAAATGATAGAAGAAAATCAAAATACTATGGCACTAGGTGGAGGTGGTATAAGTAAGATTGTTATTGAAGAAAGAAATGGTATAGACTACATTGAAAGATATGTAAACCCAAAAGATCCTGCCCTATATATAAGAATTAGATAAAAAGATGTAAGGAAAAATAGAGATGTTTAAGAAGAGAAAATATGAAAAAATTATAGGCTTTTTACTATTTAGTTGCGTTTGCTAATTCTTATGCAGTACCAGCACTTAATAATAACGATTACAGACTGATTATGAGTTCTCAAAATATGCAAAATGAAAAGAAGAACTATTAGATATAATAAAGCTAGTGAACAAGATATGTTAGGAAGAAAAATATCTAAATCTTATGTTAGCAAAAATTATGGAATATAGAGAAATAACTAGTGGTTTTGACAAATTAGAGGATTTAAAAAGAATTAAAAGGAATAGGAGATGCAACTTATCAAAAATTATCTAAATTTTTAAAAAGGTAGGTTCAGCACCAACTAAAAAGGTTTTAAATATTAATTCGGCTGATGAATTAACTTTAAAATACTATGGATTTTCTAAAAAGAAATTAAAAATTCAGACATATTTAGATAAAAATGATAGAATAACTGATAATATTGAATTTCAAAAATTAGTTAATAAGAAAAACTTATGAAGAACTAAAAAGATTTAATTAATTATGGAGGATAATGGGAAGATTAATAAGAGGTTTAAGTAAAAATACTAGGTTTTTGTAGCAGATACAACTGATGTTGTTCAAAAAGCCTTAGACATACATAACATGACGAATATTCAATGAAAACATTTGGAAAATTTTTAGTACTTTGGCAGCTATAATGGGAGCTACTTTAAAAGGTGAAGATAAATTAACTATCAGAACAGATACTGATGGTTATATAAAAATATAGTTGTAAATTCAGATGCTAATGGAGATATAAAGGGCTACCTTATAAATACAAGCAGAAGAAAAACTTTGAAGGTCTTGGAAAAAGGAACTATGAGAATAATTAAAGACATGGGGCTAAAAGAACCTTATGTCGCAATTACTAATGTTGATTATTCTTCTTTGCCTGATGATATAAGTGCATATTTCTATAACTCAGAGCAAATTCCTACTATTATTTTCATTAGCTTGTGAAGATACTAATGATGGTAAAATATTATGTCTGGTGCTTTTATGGTGCAATTACTTCCTGGAGCAGATGAGGGATTTTATTACAAAATTAGAAAGAAAAGCTGAAGCAATAAGACCTATGAATGAACTTATGAAAAGGTGGTATGAGCTTAGAGCAAATAATAAATCTTCTATATGATGATATGGACACTGCTGATGATAGCTTAGTTGAAGAATATGAAATATTGGAAGAAAAAGAAATAAAATATAATTGTGATTGTAATTCTGAAAAGATTTCAAAAAGGAATTATGACACTTGGAAAAGAAGAATTAAAACATATTTTTGAAGAAGAAAAAGAAATTAGCAGAATGTCAATTCTGTGGTAAAAAATACAAATTTACTGAAAATGACTTTGAAGATATATTAAAAATAAAAATAAATCCCTAATAATTAGGGAGTTTTTAGTATTAATTATGAATAAAGAAATTGAGCTCCTATTCCAAGAACCATAAGTACAAGTATAAAAATAAGTATCAGTTTTTATTTCATTTTTGAAAAATAAGTCCCAAAAGTACTAAATTTAAAATAGTATAACAAAGGATATTATAAATTTTAGAACCTGTTTGCTCAAATCCCAAAATTTATAAAGCAAGCTATAAAAAACATACCAAGAAAGAAAGACCTATAGAACCACAAATAAATATCCAATTTTTCCAAACATTAGTATTCATATATCTACCTCGTATTATTAGTTTTGCTTACTTGAATTATACCAAAATTTAAAAACTATTCAATACTTTTTATGATATAATATAATGTAAAATATAAAAATCAAATTAGTTATATTGTTTTTATGTTAAGAGTATTTTATAATAAGGATTAGTGGTAAAAGATGAGTAATAAAAATGAAAAAACTATCTTTTGATTTAAAAAATAAAAGAGAATGAAAATATAGAATTTAAAAAGCTGACAATAATCTTCCTAATTCTTTATGGGAGACATACTCAGCATTTTGTAATACTTCAGTGGTCTTCTCATTTTGGGAGTAGAAGAAGGTAAAAATGAGGATAATATTATAATTGGTATTAATGATATTGATAAAATGGAAAAGATATATGGAATACAGTTAATAATTTAGCTAAAAGTAAGTTATAATGTTATTTCAAATGGAGATATTTATAAAAATTGAAGTAGACAACAAAAATATCATGATATTAGATATAAAGAAGCACCACACGATAAAAACCAGTATACCAAATAGAAAAATTGAGAATACCTATATCCGTAGAGAGAGAAGCTGATAAAAAGCTGATAATGATGAGATAGAACTTTAATGTCGATGGCAACACCGAAACCATTGTTACTTGATAATTTTTCTATAAACGATTTAGATAGTGAAACAGTTAATAAATTTAAAAATTGTGAAGAAAGATATCCTGAAAAATTATAAAACTTAAATAATGAAGATTTTTAAAAGAAATAGGAGCAATAAGACTTGATAGAAAAATAATATATACAAAATTACAGATGGTTGTTTATTACTTTTAGGAAAATATATATCTATAACAGATTTCTTTTCAAAAATTCCATTTAGATTTTTCTATCGTGATAAAGAGATAATGAAAGATGGAAAGATAGAGTTTCTTCTGATTTACCTAACTCATATGGTGAAATGAATATTTTTAATTTCTATAATATTGTTTTTGAAAAATAAAAATATTTTTAAAAAGAACCGTTTGTTTTGAACGAAGAAAAAGTAAGAATATCTAATACAAGCTTTTTAATAGAAGCTATAAGAGAAGCATTAGTAAACACCCTTATTCATGCAGATTATTTACAAAATTTTCCAAAAAGTAAAAAAATAGAAATGTTTGATGGATGGATAGACTTTGAAAAATTAGGGAAAAATGTTAATTACAAAGATGAATATGTACAAGGTGGAAATTCAGTAATTAGAAATGAAACATTAGTACAATTAGTTAGACTAATCGGAATAGCTGAAAGACAAGGTTTCGGTGGAGTTAAAAATTTGTAAAAACTCTGAAACTTTATTTAAACAACAACCAGAAATCACAACTGATTTTAGAGAAACCAAATTAAAATTATGACCGTTGATGCATTACATTTTAGAGAAGATTTGTCTGTGTTAGATAGAACAATATATTACATACTTTTAAAAATAATCATCCCTTAACAAGAAAAGAAATTATATCTATTAGTAAAAATACAGAGCATTTTATAAAAATCTCTGACAAATCTTCTTGCGAAAAGGACTAATAGCAACAATTGGAAATGGTCGTTCAACAAAATATGAAATTAGCTTTGGAACACAAGGTTATTTAACGAAAATTCAAATGAAGTTACAAAACGTTAGCAAGTTAAATAATTTATTTTCAGAAGACTGATTTTATTTCTCAAGTCAAGATAAAAAGTCCTTTTCAAGATTTTTTTAGGATAAGTTAAGATTTTTCAGAGGATTTTTTCAGGATTTTTCAGGATAAAAAGTCCTTTCAAGATTTTTAATAAATAGGAGATGAAAAAATGAAAGAATTTAATGTGTAGCAATAGATGAATTATGCAGGAAGTGGAAAAGTACTATAGCAAAAACTTCTTGCTAAAAAAATATGATTTAACATATATAGACACTGGTGCTATGTATAGAATGATAACTCTTTATCTTTTAGAAAATAATATAGATATCAATGATTTAAAAGAGGTAGAAAAAGAGTTTTTAAATACTGTAAATTTAGATATGCAAGGAGATAAATTCTATCTAGATAATGTTGATGTAAGTACAAAGATAAGAGAAAAAGAATAAATGACAATGTATCTAAAAGTTGCAAGTATTAAGATAGTTAGAAGTAATTTTAGTAGATTTTACAAAAGAAAGATTAGCAATAATAAAGATGTTATCTTAGATGGTAGAGATGTTGGAACTGTTATCTTCCTAATGCACAAGTTAAAAATATTTTTTTAATAGCTAGTCTGAAGAAAGAGCAAGAAGAAGATATAATGAATTTCTTGAAAAGAAAACTGAAATAACTTATGATGAAGTTTTAAAAATCTATAAAAGAAAGAGACCATATAGACAGTACAAGAGATGAAAGTCCTTTTGTTAAAGCTGATGATGCTATTGAACTGATAGCACAAACTTTAACAATAGAAGATGTAATTAATTTCATATCAAAAGAAATTGAAAAAGCTAGATAAAAATAAAAATAATGAGGAAATCTATGTATAATTTATTAAGAAAAATAGGCTTGACTTTGTATAGACCTTTTATGAAGGAGAAGATGAAACACTTTATAGACATAAAAGATTAAGTCAAGATTTTTCAGATTTAAAAGATGAAGAATATATATGGATACATTGTTCATCAGTTGGGAAGTGTAATTTATCAGAGGATTTAGTAAAGAAAATTCTATTCTATATCAAGAAAAACATATTAATTTCAACTTTTTACAGATACTGATATGAAAATGCTGTATATTCTGATAAGAAAAAGATAAAAGTTATATACTTTCCAATAGATGATAAAGAAAATAAATGAAATTTTAAATAAAAATCAAAATTAAAACTTTTAGTTTTAGTAGAAACTGAACTTTAGCTTTCAACCTTATAAATGAAGTTAATAAGAAAAATTCAAGAATTATAGTTGTAAATGGTAGAATTTCAGATAGAAGCTATCCAAGATATAAGAAACTTAAATTTTTATTGAAGTCTATGTTACAAAAGATAGATTACTTCTATATGCAATCAGAAATTGATAGAGAAAGAATTGTAAGTTTAGGTGCTGATGAAAGAAAACTGAGAATGTTGGAAACTTAAAGTTCAGCATATCTCTTGAAAAATATTCTGATGATGAAAAAGATGAATACAGAAAGTTTTTAAACATTGGAGATAGAAAAGTTTTGTTGCAGGTAGTACAAGAACTGGTGAAGATGAGATAATTTTAGATGTCTTTAAAAAGATTAAAAACTATGTTTTTAATAATAGTTCCAAGACATTTGAGATAGACTACCTAAAATAGAAGAGCTAATAAAAGAAAAATAATCTAACTTATGTTAAATACAGTGACTTAGAAAACAATATCTCAACTGGAAAAGAAGATATAATCTCTAGTGGATAAAATGGGGAGTTCTTAGAAAACTATATTCTATATCTGATATTGCAGCTTTGTGGAGGAACTTTAGTGAATATTGAGGACATAATTTATTTGAACCTCTGTTTCTATAGAAAGGCTAGTTATCTTTGGAAAATACACTCCAAAAATGTTGTGGATATTGCAAGGAAATTTTAAGAAGAAAATAGGTTTTCAAGTTAATGATGCCGAAAGAATTTATTGAAGCAATTAAGAAACTATTGAAAGTGGAAAAATTTTAGATGAAGAAATCAACTCTTTCTTTTGAAGAAAATAAAATGATAGCGTTAAATATTGTGAAAAAGGAAAAATTTAATTATGAATAATATAAAAAGATGAAGCAAAAGACTTATGGAAGCACTTCTTCCACTCAGAGAAATCAAATTATAATATCTATATGTATAAATTACTTGATTATCCTGAGTATATAATGTATGATAATGATGTAATGAAAGCTAAAAATCAAAAATGGAATGAATATTTTGGAAATTCTAACCCTATTAGCTGTGGAAATAGGTACTGAAGTGAAACTTCATGTATCAACTTGCTGAAAGAAATCCTAATAAAAATTTTCATTGGTTTAGAATTAAGATTTAAAAAGATTGGTTTTAGCTACACAAAATGTCAAAAAGAAATATAAAAAATGTTGCTTCCTTAGAAAAAGGGGAAGAATTAGAAGATTTCTTAGCTGAAAATGAAATATCTGAAATGTATATAAATTTCCCAGATCCTTGGGAAGGAAACAGAAAAATAGAATTATACAAGAAAGATTATTTGAAAACTTTGGATAAAGATTATGAAAAAGATGGAGTTCTATACTTTAAAACTGACCACGATACTTATTATAGTGATGTTTTAGAGCTAGTAAAAACTTTAAAAAATTATGAAGTAGTGTATCATACTCTGATTTACATAATTCAGAAAAAGCTGAAAATAATATAAAAACAGGAGTTTGAATAATTATACACAAACATAATAAAAATACTAAATTATATTGAAATATAAAATTAGTATAAAATTACACTTTAAAAATAGTTCTGATTTACTAAGATAGATTTTAGAAATTTGCTTTAGCGATTACTTTGCCTGCCATTAGTGTTTTCGAGGAGCTCCAGAAATGCTCCTTCAACAATAATGGACGTCGTAATAATCTTAAAGTTTTTCAAGTCAATTTTTAAGAAAGACTATAAAAAGTTTAATAATATTTATCTAAAAATAACAGAGAGAATATAGGAGGAAAAATGGCTGGTTATGTTGTAGTAGGTATCAATGGGGAGACGAGGAAAAGGTAAAATCATAGATGTTTTATCAGAAAAAGCAGATTATGTAGTAAGATTTCAAGGTGGAAATAATGCAGGTCATCACAGTTGTTGTGGACGGAGAAAAAGTTCATTCTGCAACTTCTTCCATCAGGTGTACTTCAAGCTGGTACTTGTGTAATTAGACCAGGTGTTGTTGTAGATCCAAAGTTTTTCCCTAGATGAAATAGATAGAATAGAGAAAAGAGGAGCTAGAACTAGATCATGTTATTATAGTGATAGAGCACATGTTATTATGCCTTATCACATTGAAATGGATAAAATGAGAAAGTGTTGAAGATGGATAAAAATAGAACAACTAAAAAGGAATTGGACCTTGTTATGCCGATAAAATTTCAAGAGATGGTATAAGAATGGTTGATTTACTTGATTTAAAAACAATTTGAAGAAAAATTAAGAGCTAATTTAAAGAAAAATGAAATATTTACAAAAATTTATGGTGTTGAGCCACTGATTTTGATACTATCTTTGAAGAATACAAAGGATATATTGAACAAATAAAACATAGAATAGTTGATACTATTCCAATAGTAAATAAAGCATTAGATGAAAATAAACTTGTACTTTTTGAAGGAGCACAAGCTATGATGCTAGACATCAACTATGGAACTTATCCTTATGTTACTTCATCATCTCCTACACTTGGAGGAGTTACAACAGGAGCAGGTATTTCACCAAGAAAAATAGACAAAGGTATTGGTGTAATGAAAGCCTATACAACAAGAGTTGGAGAAGGACCTTTTGTAACAGAACTTAAGAATGAATTTGGAGATAAGATTAGAGGAATCGGTGGTGAATATGGAGCTGTAACTGGTAGACCTAGAAGATGTGGGTTGGCTTGATTTAGTTGTAGGAAGATATGCAACTGAAATCAATGGACTAACTGATATCGTTATGACTAAGATAGATGTCTTAAGTGGATTAGGAAAGCTTAAAATATGTACTGCCTATGAAATAGATGGAGTAATTCATGAATATGTACCTGCTGATACAAAATCATTAGATAGAGCTACACCTATTTATGAAGAACTTGATGGTTGGGATGAAGATATCACTCAAATTAAAAATACGAAGATTTACCAGTAAATTGTAGAAAATATATAGAAAGAGTTCAAGAGATATTAGATTGTCCTATATCTGTTGTATCTGTTGAATCAGATAGAAATCAAAATATATATATTAGAGAAATATAGAAAAATAATCTACAAAAACAGTTCATTACTAAGAAGTAGCTTAGATAATATAAAAACTAATGCTATCTTTTCTTTGATGAACTTGTTTTATAAAACAAAAGTATGATGAAATATGACAAAAATATAATAGATGCTATTATTAATATAGTAAAAATCTATTTTAGAATTAAAGGAATATTCTATAAGCCATAATAGAGCCAATAATATGGAGAAACACTTGAAGAATATATAAAAAGATCTCTTTTTCGAGAACAGTCTTTGAAAAATGAAAATAAAAGAATGGAAATTATTTCAAAAGTATTTAGTTATCTGAGAAATACAAATAACCCTCCAGATAGTATTTTAAGAGAAAGGAAGCTGCAATGAATAAAGAAAATTGAGAATAAAACTTCATCTTTAGCATTGAATAGTTCAAAGTCCTAAAAGCAAAACTATAGCTCAAAATAGCACTATGATAACAGATGCTTGTAGAAATTGTGAAAAATGGGAAGAAAAAGATATCATTTATGCAATGGGTGTGATAAATTGACATCTTTTAATATTTGTCTATGGTAGAGAATTATGCAGCAGAAAATAAAATATATGAAAATATATATAGCAAAATGTAGGAATTGAATCAATAGGTGGTCTAGAATTCTCAGAAACAAATGAAATAGGTAGAATTAATAGAGCGAACCTCGGGCATAACTTATTTTTAGAATAAAGAGGCATGTGGGGAATTGAAAATCCAGTAAAAGTATTTGATTATATTTACAAAAAGAGACGATAGTAAACAATTTAATTTATAGCACCTAATCAATGAGATAAATACAATTCTTTTTCTAATAGAAAAGAGCTAAAAATTTAGAAAAAGAAAAATAAAACTGGAAATAAAGAATGTTAAGATAAAAATCCAAATAATCCAGCAAAAATTAGCAAAATTAATTATATTTAAAATATAGTAGGAGATATGATGAAATTATTAAGTTTATTCAGTGGAACAGGAGGCTTGATCTAGGTTTTGAAAGAGCAGGATTTGAAATAATTGCTAATGAATGTGATAAAACAATATGGGAAATCATGATCTATAAAAACCATTAATAAAAAGATATTAAGATTTTATCTGATGAACTTCCTAAAGTGATGGAATTATTGGAGATATCCTTGTCAATCTTGGAGCAAGCTGGTTCATTAAGAGGAATAAATACCCAAGAGGAAAAGTATTCTATGAATATATCAGAATATTAAAAGATATTCAGCCTAAGTTTTGGCGAAAATGTAAAAGGGTATGTTATCAAAAAGAAATACTGATGCAGTAAGAGTATAATTAAAGGAATTTGAAAAAGCTGGATATACTGTTTTCATAAAATTGCTTAATGCTTTGATTTATGGAGTGGCTCAAGATAGAGAAAGAGTATTTTTATGTTGGTTTTAGAAAGACTTAAATATCCAGTCATTTTAATTTCTTATCCTATTAAAGAAAAAGAAGAAAATTTACTGAAAGATACTATATGGGATTTAAAAGATAATGCCTTACCTGGAAAAGAAAAGAATAAAACAAAGTACTTACGACTGTATTGTTGATAACCATGAATATCTAACAGGAGGTTATTCAACTATTTTCATGAGTAAGAAATCGTGTAAGACAATTAGAACAACCTGCTTTTTACAGTACAAAGCCTCTGGAAGAGACAATGTCAATTACATCCTCAAGCACCTACTATGATAGTAGATAAAAATATATATAAATTTGTTATAGGAAAAGAAAGAACTATACAGAAGATTACGTATAAGAGGGGCTGTGCTAGAATCAGATTTCCAGCACATTTAAATTTTATTACACTTCACTGAAGATGGTTGTAAAATGGTTGGAAATACCAGTACCTGTAGATTTAGCATATATAGCCAAAAGAATAAAAAGAAAGCTTTAATAGAATGAAAGATAGTCAAAGCAAAAAACTTTATTTGATTAAATAAAGGAGATTTATAGAGACATTATTATTATTAAGAGGAGTACAAGCGTGGGAAAGTCCACTTGGATAAAAGAAAATAACTTAGAACCATACACATTAGTGCTGATAACATAAGATTAAACATTAGCAAAACCCTGTTTTGCACTTGAAGATGGTTCTTATGAAATCAGTCAAAAATACAATAAAGTGACTTGGGAACTTTTTGTATAAATATTTAGAAATGAGAATGCAAAATGGAGATTTTACTATAATAGATGCCACTCACTCAGACCTTAAACTTTTGAATAAATACAAAGACCTAGCAATACATACAAATATACTATGTATTGTCTAGAGTTTGATGTCTTTAGAAGAAAGCTTTTAAGAAGAAATAGAAAGAGATGACTATAAATATGTACTGAAAGAGTTATAGAAAGAACTTATGAAACTAGTCAAAATAATGAAAAATTACCAAGTGCTTTAAAAGAAAAGAAACAATTGATGAAATAATAAATTTCTATACAGCTGATGTAAATCAATATGAAAAAAGTTGCAATTATTGGAGATATACGTTTCTTGTGCTGAACCTTCTAAAAGAAGTTTTAAAAGATTTCAATGAAGAAACTCTTTATATCTTTGTTGGTGACTATTTCGATAGAGAGATACAGCCTGTTGAAACTTTTCAATATAATAATAGACTTATTAGAAAAACCTAATGTTATTTTAATTGAAGGAAAATCATGAAGAAAAAGTATGAAAAATTCATCTATGATGAAGAAAATATACAAAATCTTTTGAAGAAACAACTTTACTACCTCTTTTAAAAAGAATATGATGTGGACTACTGTAAGAGCCTCTTTTAAGAAAAATATACAAGAAGTTAAGACAATGCTTTTGCCTTTGAATCTAGAGGTAAAAATTCTTATGTACTCATGGAGGTTTACCACTTGTTCTCAAAGTCAGCTTTAGTTTCAGCTAAAGAAATGATACATGGATTGGAAAAGTATGTAAAACTGAAATAGTGAAATCTATTCTGAAAACTATAAGAAAGGTTTGTGCCAAGGTTTCATACGGTTCATGGACATAGAGGTGTAAATGATGGACAATTCTCTTATTGCCTTGAAGATAGAGTAGAGTTTGGAGAGAGAATTAAAGGTTTTAACTATTGATAATGAAGGAAAAATTAAAAAGACTGGTAACAAAAACTCTGTAGTATAATAAAAGGTTTTAAGAACTACCAATGTCGAGGTGCTGTAGAAAAGTTGAATTTAATACGCAAAATGAACTTATCAATGAAATGATAAGACATCAATTTATTAATGTAAGAATGTGAGTATAACTTAATTTCATTGAATTTCAATGAGAAGCATTCAATAAGAAAAATGGAATGATTTAACAATAAAAGGCTAGAGGGCTGTTTGTTGATAAAAGACAGTGGAGAAGTTAAAATCAGAAGTTATAATAAATTTTTCAACTGGAGAAAAGACATGTAAATCTAGGTTATTTAAAGAAATATGCAACTTATCCAATTAGAGCATTTAAAATACAATGGTTTTCTAGGTTTAGCCTCTGTTGTAAATGGTGAAATTGTACCTACTAAAGTCAATGTAACTGGAAAGTATAAAAGATATTTTCCAAGATATCTGGAATAAGGTGGAAGATGGAAGTAAAAGAATTGTTAAAACAAACTATGATAGAAAATAATTGTACAGCTGTTTTTGAGTAGTCTCACCCGAATATGACCCTCATATAATAAAATATGATAAAGAACATCTATACTTATTGGATTTCATAGAAAAATAAATTAGATTTAGATACTCATAATATAGATTTAGAATTTCTCTGAAAATCTAATGAAAAGTTGAATTTTCTTCTGAGTTTACTTGCTAAAAAAGAAGAACTTACAAGATTAGAAAACTATGATGAGTTGTATAATTTTCTAGCTGAAAAAGAGCTTAGAAGAATTTGAAGGTTATGTACTATGTGATAATTTGGTTTATGTTTAACTCAAATTACCTTACTATAACTTATGGAAAACAAGAAAGAGCTTGGCTTTGAAAGATATCGTTCAGCCTTAGTTAAGGGTAAAAAGTTGAAGTAACTGAAAAGATGAGCATAGACATTTCAAGAAATTTCTATTAAAAATTAGTGTAGGATAAATTACAAGAATTAAAGTCATAATAGATGTAAGAGAACTATATGAAAAAGAAAATAAAATAAAAAGAGAGTCTAAAATGAGTAATAGAGTTTTGTTTTTATTGATTGCTGGGTGTTTTTGCTTCTATATTTCAATAATTGGAATTATATATGAAAAAATATATCAAAACATAGAAGGTTATGATAAGGAAGTAGAAGGAAAAGTTTTAGAAGTTATAAAATCTGGGAAAGATGGTGTTATTGGAAATTATTTTGCTACTTTTGTTGTGATCAGTATATAGTAAATAATCATAAATATATTGTTAGACCTTAGTTTTAGAAAATTCAGCCATAAATCAAAGATATTTTGATTCTGAAAATCGTTACTTGTATTATTTATAGAGGAAATCATGGTGGAACTAGTCAAACAAAATATCGTACAGGTGGAAGATATAATAGTAAAATATAATTCTAATAATCACAGAGGCACGAAATTCTTAATGATAAGGATAAAAACTTTTTGCATCTAAAGTTTTTCAAAATAGTAGGAAAAATACTTATGATTATCCCACTAATTTTCCTTATCATATCATTTTTGTAAAGGACAGGTCTCAATAAGTAAGGAGACTATATGAAAAAGAAAATAAAAGTCCTAATAAGTGCTTTGCTTATTAGGAGATAATGTAAAAATATTCTGGTGGAAATAATCTACATCAGAACTTGTTACATTGTTAGAAAAATATAATGTGGACATTGTGAGTTGCCCTGAGGTGTTTTGGAGGTTTGCCCATACCAAGGTACCCTCTGAAATTAGAGAGAATAAAGTTTTTAGTAAGGATACAGAGATATTACTGAAGAATTTTAGCAGGAGCTGAAGAAACTTTAAAAGTAGCTAAGGAAAAATGAAGTTAATTTTGTTATTTTAAAAGAAAAAAGCCCCTCTTGTGGTAGCACTACATATCTATGATGGGACTTTCTCGGGGAAATATTATTCGAGACAAGGAATTACAGCTAAAAGATTGACCGAAGAAAGATAAAAAGTTTTCTCTGAAGAGAATTTAGAAGAAATTGAAAAATATCTAGTGGAATTAGCTAAAAATTAGGGAGGTTTTATGGAAAATCTATACAATGAAGTTTATTCCCTTACCTATGGAAGAGAAGAAGAGAGATTTTAGAAAATTTAGCCAAGAAGTCAATAATAGAGCTTTTTAAGATTTGAAACTTTTCTCCAAGTATTCAAAATCAACTTTTACAGCTGTTTTAAATACAAGGAAAGTGAGTTTGTTTTTGTTCCTGGATACTGTAACTCTAGGGTTATGAAGGACTACCTAAGAACTTATCTGATAAAACTTTAAAAAGTTTAAAAATATTGTTTAGATGAAACTGAAGACTTAGATACAGTTTTGGGAGATATATCAGAGATAATTTTAGTAAACTTAGAAAAGTTACTATAAAACCCATGTTAGTTGAAAGAGAATTACAAACTGTAGCTTGGAAAAATCTAATTTTAGAAGAATTAAAAGACTTTGACAGCGACTTACTAAAAGACTATAATGAGTTTAAAAGTTCTAACTACAATAGATTAACACTAGATGAAACAGCTAGATTTACAAAAAGTTGGAAATGACATAGAAATAGAGCTATACAATGTTGTTACTTATGATGAAGTTTATGAAGATTTAAAAGAGGAAGGCTTTTCTTTTTAGCTAGTTTTAGATGAGTGGGAATATCTTTGTGGTGGAGGTTGCAGAACTCCTATTTCCTTGGGGAGATGACTTGGACTACAATATGAACTTGCTATATTTCTCTAAAGAAGACAATGATAAATATGACTTAGAAAGAGCCAAATTTCTTTGGACTTTCTATAGCTTATGACCCATACAAAATGGAAATTGTGGAAGATGATGATGATTATGTATTTAAAAGGTGGAGATGGAGGTTGCAATATCTGTGGAGGTTATGGAGATTTTTAGGTTAGTTGCTTGTTCTCCATGTACACTCAAGAACATATAATTCTATAAACATTCTTGATGATTGCATTGTTAATGAGTATGATGATGAACTTGATGGCGATTTCAATTTTATCGTAGAATTATAAGAATAGAGAGTAAAATGATACTTGTATTATTACTTATGTTAATTTTAGGAATTGTTAGGTTATGCTAAAGAAGATGATATACTTGGAACTGGCTTATTAAAGAAAATGGAAAAATAGTAGAAATCTATAAAAATGAAAAATGGAAAATACACTCGGAAAAATTAAAGAAGATAACTTTATTTTTCTTAGAACAAAAATAATGACTTAAACTATTTTTAATTTAAAATTTCCAGAAGACAAATTTTCTTGGCATGTTTGGATAAATATAGAAAAAGATGGTAAATCTCTTTATCAAAGGCACTGGAAATACTGAGGTTGGAAAAATATGTTAGAGAATTACATCTTATTAGACAAAAATAATTTCACTGTGGGAATAAAATGCTAGAATTATTGACATCGAGGGTGCTATAGAGTAATAGAATGTTACTTTTTAATGTTTACAGTATTTTTCTATCTTTCCAGCTATGTTTTTAATATTTGGAATTATGATGCGAAGAGGGCATCAAAAATAGATCAAATTTATGATGGTGAGTTAAAGAAGAGATAATAGAGGGTTTTAAACTCTGAAAAAGTGACAATGTATGCTACTTATCCTATATATCAATATGAAGTAAATAAACATAAGTATATTGTTAAACCTAATTTTATATTTTTAACTCTAGTTTAGATAAAAATATCATGATAGTGAAAAATGTAACTGTATTACATATCTAAATAAACATGGTGGAAATACTAGAACAAAAAATATAGAGGTTGAGAAAGTATAATAATAAAATATGATATTGATAATCCTAAAAATCATGAAATTCTAAATGATAAAGACAAAAATTTGCATATAGTAGGAGAATTACTGCACTTCTTCTTATGATTTTTCCTCTTATTTTCCTTATTGTTTCATTTTTATAAAGGGACAGGCAGTTTTACACAGCAAATTAATATTACCACAGAAGTGTCTATTGCATACTATAATTTTAATTTAAAAGTAAAAATAAGGAGTTACGAATGAAATTTTAGATGATCAAATAGAATGGGCGAGTAAATGCAGAGTGTTTGAACAAAGTGAGTTTTCCGATTTCTAGAAGCACTTAGCAAATTTATTGCTTAGAGCTTTATGATGCAGACTTGATATCGTTAAGAAATCACTCAGTAACGAACTATTTTTACTTTTTATTATTTTGTAACAGATCCTTTCGGTGATACTTTTTGATTAATTATTATAGTGCCATTTTATCGATAAAACTCATTGATATTATTGACAAAATCATATATTATAGTTATAATAATATAACATTACAAAAAGCATATTACTCAAGTTTTTAAAAGGCAAAATTAGACTTACATAAAGCATATTTAATTAAATTTAAGGGGGATAAAAATGAGAAATAACCTACATACATACAGATTTACGTTCTATTGCTAAAAAGATATGAAAATGTAAAATATTCAGTTGGAGCTTAGCTGTACTAATGAAGGAACAAGTGCTTTTTCTGATGACAATATGTACAAGAAGCAGAAAAAGCAAAAGGATATTTTAACTGATGCTAAAAAGAAAAAGCAGTAGTAAAAAGAAAGAGTAGCAAAAGGCTACTCAAAAATTAAAAAGCCTCTTGGGCAACTATGCAATTTTAGGAGGCTAATGATTTATATATAGTAATGTCACACCAAAAACTAAAAGTGAGATAAGGCTTCAATAGTAAAAGTGAAAAATACTATTTTACTAGCTAGTGCAGACAATACAGTCAAGTTTACCTACTTTTCTAAAACTCATCTGATATAGAAGAAACTATGCACCACAACAGAAGAAATAAAACAAGTAAAGAAATTTAAAAAGTTCAATAGGAAAACTTACAAGAAAAAATAAATGTTGCTAGAACGAAAAGCTAAAGAAGTTCAAGGTTTAAAACTAGAATTAGTATCAACTTATGGAACAAAGGAGATCAAGTAGTAAAATCACCTTGGTCATCTTGGCAATTTGGTACTAACTTTATGTATAGTAAATGGAATGGAACATGCAAAGGCAGAGGAGATAAAGCTAACAGAAGGAGCTATAATAAATAGATCACTAATTCTCTTGATCCTCTAGCTAAAAATATAGCAATCCCAAATTTAAAAATACTAACTATGGAAGTACAGACTTAAACATTGTAAAAGAACCGAATAGCTCAATTTCTATAACTAAAAGAGTACTAACTATGGAAGTACAGACTTAAATATTGCAGAAGAAACCAAAAACCTCAGTTTCTTTAACTACTGGAATTGAAGACTTAAATATTAAAAGAACCAAATGCCTCAGTTTCTGTAGTAGCTACTGGAATTGCTCCCAGTTATTATAGATAAAGGACTACTAAAAAGCCTCAAGAAAAATAATATTTTTAAATTTCCTTTTTGAAGAAACAATTGTAAGAGTTCCAGTTACTCCAACTATTGACGAGCCAAATGACCCTATAGGGTGCTCCTTCCCGCTAATTTCATTGGAAGACAGTTCAATGGAATAAACAATAAATACTCATACTGGCATACAGACAACAGTATAGGGAGGGCAGATGGAACCTATATCAAACTTCTGTAGAAAAGGAGAAGTGTTTAAAAGAAGGTGGAACTGTAAACAGAATCCAACTTAAAAATTATCAAAGAGGACAGATACAAGTAAAACCTATGAATGTTGATGGTGCAGTTGAACCTCCTAGAGATGCTAATATTTCTGGAGATGTTCCTACATTTTTGTATGTCTTTCGTAGATATACCTTTATTCATATTTTGGAAAAAGATTCAAAACTATCTTTAATAAATGAAAATAATAATGTAGATGAACAAGTATTTCATACATTTTGAATCAAAAGGTAATCCAAATGATAAATTTGATAAGTTAAAAACAGATGGACATATATCAACAGAAGAATTCAATGAAATAGAAAGTATACTGACGATACAGACTTCAAAAACTAACCAAGATGAGAGCTATATCATGTAAATAGAGAGTACAGTTGAGTTAGGAGGAACAGGAGTAAGATATCCAAACAAAGCTTTGCTGGAGAAATTCAGGAAATAGAGTCAAACCTTATAGAAAATCGTGGAAATATTATTAGTATGAACTATGAAAGAAAGAGATATTAAGACTAGTTCAAATGCTATCTTTGCTTATGTTGGAGATACAGCAACATCTTATACTGGAACACAAAATATATAGTAAACAATAAAACTGGAAAAAGTAAGTATGTATGGTGAAAAAGGATATTTTGGGTATTTTTAGTGCTAATAATGGTGGAAACTCTACTTTGCGTGAATGCTCGTGATATATCTTTTTATAAATGATGGAGAAGTTAATCTGTATGGTAGAAACAGTATGGGAGTCATTTATAGACCCTTATGACAGTGATGAATTCTCTGCAAAAATCTAATTTTATTATGAATAAACCAATAAATCTTCAAGGAGACAATAGTGTTGGACTTTATATAAGCTATGGTGGAGAGGATTAAAAATGCTAGAAACACTGCTAGATTTGTAATAGGGCAAAAGATAATGCTACAATTCAGCTTATGTTCATCGAAAACTCTCTTCTTAATGTAGCAAATAGTAAAAGGCTAATCATAATAAAGTTGGTGGAGATGAAAATTTAGCTGAAGAAATAATGGTATATATTTAAAAGGATATTATCCAAAAATTACATGTAAAAGTTCCACAACTAGAAATAGAAAAAATTTGCTAAAAAATCTATAGGATTTTTGTAGATAGTGGAAGTCAAAAGCCACTGATGGAAATATAGCAATTAAAGGTGGAGAAAAATAATATAGCTCTTTATAGTGATCGTGGAGAGATTGATTACACGGGTAATATCAATATAAATAAATCAACACTGGTCAGGAGATAAAGGAAATAAAAATGGTGTTGGAAAGTATAGGAGTATATAGTACTTTTTCATCAATCAAAGTAAAATGGTGATGTAAATATAGATACAAGAGATTCGGTAGCTATTTATTCCCACTATTCAGACATAAATTTAAATGGAAAAACTAACATAAAATTAAAAGCTGAAACAACTGGAAAAATATAGGAGTCTATGTTAATAGTATGTGCTCCCTCACCACATGTCGTAGTAGTATAGACTAATCAATCTAAAATAGAAATAGATGGTAAAAAGATGAGTGGCACTGTTACAAATCAAAGGTGTAGCTCTTTATGCAAAAATGATGGAATAATATTTTGCAAATGGAACTTCATTGGCAAAATGGTCTCTATATGAAAGTTAAAGATGGAGCTTCAGCTATTGTTTCTGATGGATTGCTACTAGTAATGTGAGCAAGATACTCAACTAGTGACTATGATGGTAATGGTTATGCCCTATATTCAGTGAATGATGGAAATATAGATGTAGAAATTCAAAAGATTAGCCTCTATGGTAATTCAACTGGCTTTGAAAGAAGTGGAGATTTGGCAAAATCCATTCCTGACTAAAAATTAACAGATGCTAAAATTCTATGTCAATTCTAAGGATGCTGATTATGAATTTAAGACTATTCCATCTTTAAATTTTTCTACTATAGCAACACACTTTTTCGAGGAACTCTTAATGGTGCAGAAGTGCATGTAGCAAGTGGATTAAAAACTATAAGTTAGCCACTATAGATGGTTTAGCTTCATTTGACAGATAGATAGTGACTATGATAAGAGTAGAGCTCTTAATCCTGCTAATGAAAAACAAATGACTATGTTTAACGAGAAACCTATATAATGAAAAGAGCTACAATAAATTTAAAAATCAGGGAAATAATGTTAGAGCTATATTAAGTAGCAATGATATAGCTGAACTTGGGTGAACAACAGCAGTAGGGTTTAACAAACTTTGTTGGAAATGGAATTAGTTGAAACTAGTCACAATGTAAATGTTGATAGAACTGATAAAGGTGATGCTTCAGTTGGTACTGGTTCTGTGAGTCTATATGTAGATGGTGGCGTAGTTAATGTAGCTTCAGTGCAACTATTAAATGTTGGGAAAAAGGAAAATAACTTTGCAAATGGTCGTTCAGTTGGTATTTATGCTGTAAGATGCAGCAATTAACAATGGTGGAACTGATTAATGTTGGTGGAAAAGGTTCTGTAGGAATTTTTGGAATGGCACATAGAATAGATCTGATGGAATCCTATCCATGCTACTGGAGGTGCAGGAACTAATGTTGAAAAATCAGCACTGGTGTTATTATATATGGATGGTGAGTCTGCTATTGGAATGTATGTTCTTAATAATCATTCATTCGGTTCTAATCAGTTAATCAAGGACATAAGTATGGGTGTTATAAATATGTCGGAAACAATGCTATGGGTAGTATTATCAACTGGTGGTCAAGTATATAATATGAATACTATAAATATCAATTCTGAACAAGGAGGAATTGGGATATATGCTACAACTGGAACAGATGATAGCCCTCATAGTTCGGATATTGGAAATAGTTCTGGCGGAGTAATAAACTTAAGAAGCTCTGTATCTAAAGATAATCCTAATATAGGAATGTTTACTGAAATTTTAAAAAGATGGTTATGGTTCCAACTTATCTAATTCGAGGAGATATTATTAGTGGAGATGATAATTATGGTATATATGGAGCATATATTTGGCATGATACTGGTAAAAATCAAGTTAGGAAATAATAGTGTAGGAATTTTTGGATTAGCCAATGTTGTAGATAGTCTAGTGAAGTTAATGTAACAGATGGAGAAATAAGTTGGAAAATAATTCAAAAGGAATCTTTTGTTTTAGGAAATTCTGCTGCTAATGTAATAAATGGAGCTAAAAATGACTATAGGAGACAATTCTTTTGCTTATGTATGAAAAGCAAAGAAATTCCCTGCTGATCCAATAACTGGAACTCCTGTTGTTCAGAGTGTTTTAGAAAGTAATTCTACTGATGAAACTAAATTAGGAAACAATAGTATATTTATTTACTCTAGTGATAAAACTGCAACTATTACTAATAATACTCATTAGAACAACTGGTAATAAAACTATGGTATTTATGCTAGTGGAGAAATCACTAACCTAGCAGAATGGACTTTAGTGCTGGAGTTGGAAATGTGAATATTAAATGTAAGAGATATAGGTAGCACTACATCAAAAGCAGTAATGGGCAACTAGGAGCATGCTAGTCAACCAACTATAACAGTTGGAAAAAGTGATAGTCATTAATGAAAATTACTCTATTGGAATGGCTGCAGGTTATTTAGATAAAGCATGGAGTTTTAAAACAAACAGGTCACGTTGAAAATTATGGAAAAATAGATGTAGTTGGAGAAGGTGGTATAGGAATGTATGCTGCTGGAAGTGGTTCAACAGCTATCAAAATCATATAGGAGCAGAAATTAATTTGAAGCTCTGTATCTAAAGATAATCAAACATAGAATGTTTACTGAAACTTTAGAAGATGGTTATGGTTCTAACGTTTAATTCGGGGATACTATTGGTGGAGATAATAATTACGGTATATATGGGCATATCATCGGCACGATACTGGTAAAATCAAGTTAGGAAACAATAGTGTGGGATTTTTGGATTAGCTAATATTCTAGATAGTCCTAGTGAAGTTAATGTAACAGATGGAGAAATAGAAGTTGGGAATAATTCAAAAGGAATCTTTGTTTGAGAAATTCTGCTACCAATGTAATAAATGGAGCTAAAATGACTATAGGAGACAATTCTTTTGCTTATGTGCAATAAAAACAAAAGAAATTCCTGAAGATCCAATTTGCTGGAAATCCTGCTATTCAAAGTGTTTTAGAAAGTAATTCTACTGATGAAACTAAATTAGAAACAACAGTACATTTATTTACTCTAGTGATAAAACTGCAACTATTACTAATAGTACTCCATTAAGAACAACTGGTACAAAAATTATGGTATTTATGCTAGTGGTAATATACTAACCTAGCAGATATGGACTTTAGCTCTGGAGTTGGAAATGTAGGAATATTAAATGTAAGAGATATAGGTAGCACTACTTCAAAAGCTGTAAATGGTCAACTAGAGCTGCTACTCAACCGACTATAACTGTTGGAAGAAGTGATACTGCTAATAAAAATTATTCATTGGAATGGCTGCAGGTTATTTAGATAAAGACGGTGTTTTAAAAAGCAAACAGGTCGTGTTGAAAACTATGGTAAAAATAGATGTTGTTAGAAGAAGGGTGGTATAGGAATGTATGCTGCTGGAAAGACTTCAGTTGCATAAATCATCAAAATGCAGAAATCAATTTAAGTGCTAAAGACTCTATTGGTATGTATTTAACAGACTATGCTATTGGAAAAACTATGGTACTATAAGAACAGCTCCTAATAATACAAAAGACGGTATAGTTGGGAGTAGTTGCAAATAAATGGTGCTATTATCAAAAACTATGGTACTAATGAAATAAGAGGTAAAGAAAATACAGGAAATTCTCTTAACTAATGGTGGAACAAGAGAAGGAAATGATCCAGTTAATTTAGATGGAGCTGAAGGAGTAAAAAGATACAGGAGTTCTTCTGCACGATGTTGGAACAGGAGAAACCAACTAAACCAGCTGATTTAGATGGTTCAGAAAAAGTATAGTTACAGGAGAATTTCAACCAACAGGTAAAATAATTAAAGACTTAGAAATTGAAACTCTTAAAAATAACCCAACAACAATTAGAAGAAATGGAAACCCGTAGTTCCTAACTTTATTGATACTATATGTATCAAGACCAAATGAAGTAATAGCTGGAAGTACAACTTAGACTTAAGAAACACTGTCTTTGTGAGAAGCTCCTTCATTGACAAAGAGCTAGTTCTTTTAGGGTATGTATGTTGATACTTCTGGAAGACAATTTACAAATCCTATACAAGGTTTAGAACATTTAACTAATTTAAAAAGAGGTTAATTTAATCTATGGAATAGAAGCTACAAACTATCAACTAGTAAAGATATACAAGTTGGAGAAAATATTTTGAAGCCATTTAATGAAGTAATTACAAAAATCTCTAAAAAATAAAAACTAAATTTAACTTAAATTCTGGAAGTTTAACTTGGATAGCAACTGGGGACTCAAGATCAAAAATACAGGTAAATTTAATGCTGTATACTTATCTAAAAATACCTATACATCTTTTGCTAAAAGATAAAAATACATATAACTTTATGGATGGATTAGAACAAAGATATGGAACTAAAGATAGAGCTTCAAGAGAAAAGCTATATTTGATTAAAAATATGGTCGCTACTTGTGACTCTAGAACTCGTAGAGATGTCAGTCATGAGTTAGACCATTAAGTATAGTCAGCATATATAGAAATATGTATGTAGAGATAGCAACTAAAAAAGCTATCCAATACTACTCGAATTGCTGAAACCCCTAAAAGCTAGTATAACTCACAACATAGTACCTAAATAATATGGTACAAATGTGAAAGTGGCGAAAAGCAGAAAAATATACTAGATGACATAGGTTAAATCCTAAGTGTTAAGATAATGGGCAATCAGCAGCCAAGACCGCAAGGTAAGGTTCAACGACTATTCCTCTTGAGGGAAGTACACCAAAAGCTGGTGGAAGTGGGTAGACCCAAACAGATAAAAGCTGTGGGATAAGATATAGTCTGTGCTTAATAGAAATATTAAGAGTTCAAGGCTAATCTCTAATTTATTAAGGAGTGTATATGCCAAGAGACTGCATAGGTGGTAGCGTACTTATGTGAACGACAACCTCTAAAACGACTGAGTCAGTTTTAGGTTCATATATTTAGAAAAATTTTCACTTTTTCATTTACTTATAGTATAAAAAGTGGTATACTATATATAGGTAAATGGAGTGAAATCACATGGAAAAAGCATATAAGTTTAGATTTTATCCAACTAAAACTCAAATAACAATATTAAATTGTACTTTTGGTTGTGTAAGATATGTCTATAATCATTTTTAGATTTAAAACAAGAGTTATATAACAAAGAGAAAAATCTATTTCATATAGTCAATGTAGTAAAGAATTAACAGTTTTAAAACAAGAGAAAAGAATGGTTAAAAAGATGTAGATAAATTTTCTTTACAAAATTCTTTAAAAGATTTAGATAAAAGCCTATAAAAACTTTTTAGTGGAAGTGGCTATCCAAAGTTTAAATCTAAGAAAGATAATAGAAAATCATACAGAACCAATTATACAAATAATAATATAGAGTTTTTAGATAAATGGATAAAAGTACCTAAGTTAGGAAGACTAAAAATAAGAGATAAAATAAAACCACAAGGAAGAATAATAAATGCAACAACTCCAAGTACCTAGTGGAAAATATTATATATCTTTATGTTGTACTGATGTGGAAGTAGAAAAAATTAGAAAGTACAAATAAGAATGTTGGAATAGATTTAGGTATAAAAGGACTTTATGCGATTACCAGTGATGAAATCTCAATAGAAAAATCCAAAATATTTACAAAAATCTTTGAATAAACTAGCTATATTACAAAAGAAAAACTATCACGAAAACCAAAGGGTAGTTCAAATAGAAATAAAGCTAGAATAAAAGTAGCAAGATTATTTGAAAAGATATCAAATCAAAGAGAAGATTTTTTTGCAAAATTATCAACAATGCTAATAAAAGAATATGATATTATTTGTATGGAAGATTTACAAGTAAAAATATGGTAAAAATCATAAATTAGCAAGAAATATTGTAGATGTATCATGGAGTGAATTTAATAGAATACTAAGTTATAAAAGCGAAATGGTATGGAAGAACAATAGTAAGAGTAGATAAATTTTTGCAAGTAGTCAAATATGTAATTGTTGTGGATATAGAAATGAAGAAGTAAAAAGATTTAAGTGTGAGAGAATGGACTTGTCCAGTATGTGGAGCTAGTACATAATAGAGATATAAATGCAGCCAAAAACATATTAAAAGAAGGACTAAAGATATTAGGGATAAGTGCTTAAATATACAATATATGAACTGTAGGAACTATGGGGATAGCTTGGTAAATTTAGTTGGCTAACAGAAGCAACTACTACCCAAGAACCCTGCGACCTAGCACTCGTAGGGTGTCAGTCGTGGGAGGTTCAGAAGCTAAATGCAATAGGAAAAGGAGAACCTAGACTATTTGCTCAAGCAGTTGATCAAATGAAAGGTCATCAATATGCTAATACTCAACAAAGAGTACAAGCAACTGCTGATATCTTAAATAAAGAATTTAACTATTTAAGAAAATGAATGGTCTAATCTAACTAAAAGACTCTAATAAGATTAAGACTTTTTGGAGCTAGAGGAGAATACAATACTAAGACTGCTGGTATCGAAGATTACAAGAGCAATGCTTATGGAGTAGCTTATGTTCATGAAGATGAAACTGTAAGACTTGGAGAATCAACAGGTTGGTATGCAGGTATGGTTCATAATAAGTTGAAATTCAAAAGACTTTGGAAGATCTGAAGAAGAAATGCTACAAGGAAAACTTGGAATATTTAAATCAGTTCCATTCGATGAAAAATAACAGCTTAAACTGGACAATATCTGGAGATATATCTGTAGGATACAATAAAATGCATAGAAAATACTTAGTAGTAGATGAAATTTTCAATGCTAAATCTAGATATAATACTTATGGAGTAGGTCTAAAGAATGAAATAAGTAAAGAATTTAGATTGAGTGAAGGTTTCTCAGTAAGACCTTATGCTGCTCTAGGTTTAGAATATGGAAGAATATCTAAGATAAAAAGAAAAAAATCAGGTGAAATGAAATTAGAAGTTAAGAGTAATGACTACTTATCAGTAAGACCTGAAATAGGAAGTGAACTTGCTTATAAACATTACTTTGGAGCTGGTGCATTCAAGGCTGCTGTTGGAGTAGCTTATGAAAAATGAACTAGGAAGAGTTGCAAATGCTCATAATAAAAGCTAGAGTAGCTAATACTTCTGCCGATTGGTATGATTTAAGAGGTGAAAAAGAAGATAGAAGAGGTAATGTTAAGCTTGACTTAAATGTTGGTTTAGAAAGTGAAAGATATGGAGTAACTGCTAATGTAGGTTACGACACTAAAGGTGAAAAACCTAAGAGGTGGAGTAGGATTAAGAGTTAAATTCTAATCTTTCAATTAATTCAACACTAACCCTAGTGTATATAGATTATTATTTCCCTAAGAAGAAGACTGAGAAATCGGTCTTTTTCTTCTTTTTAAATATGTAAATTACTGAACCTCCCACGACTGACACCCTACGAGTGCTAGAGTTGCGGGTTCCAAAAATCTTTAAAAATTTTCTAAGAAGTTTGATAGCTTTACACTACCCTTATTCTTTTAGGGTGTGTTAGCTCACCTCTATTGTATAGGGCGCTTAAGTCCACAACTTTACTTTTTCTTAGAATATTTAATGCTCCATTACAATCTGCATTTATTAGTTTACCTGCGCTTGTTTGATATAGTCCTCTTTTTATTCTTTTTTTCCCCTGAATATATATTCTTGTCGATTTTCTTTATCATATGCTGAATTTCATCTCCATCAAAGAAACTTGCTTTTTGATGTATAACTCTCTTCTTGTAGTTTAAATTCTATTCCATATAGTTTACATAGATATATTAATTTATCTCTTAATTTTCCATATGGTATATTTACAAAGCTCTGATTATTTATACTTCCAATATTTGAATTTCTTTGAAAAATCTTCATTATATCCTAGAACTAATTTTCCTATATCACTATTAAGACAATAATTTATAATTATTCTTGCTGCTTTTGAAAGATAATCATTTATGCGATTATTTCTCTTTCTAGTTATTCTCTTTTGCCTTAATGTTGTGCGCTCAATCTTTTGCTTATCTTTTATACTTTGTAATTTTGCATTTATCTTATTATAGTATTGATTTATTGATTTTAATTTTCTACCATCTATTATGAATGAAGCTCCAGTATTTGTAACACAAGTACAAAGATTGTCTATACCTAAATCAATTCCTAGTACGTTATTTTCATTTAATTCCCTTTTGAATTTCTTTTCCTTCATAAAGTATATTGAATTTCAAAGTACCTAGAATGTTGTTTGGGTATTATTCTAATCTCTTTTATCTTCTTGCCTTTTTAATACTGGTGGTAGCTTTACTATGATTTCCTGATGTGTCTTTTCTAAATGAATTTGAATAAGGAACTATCAGCATATCATCTTTTAATCTAACAAAAACCTATAACAAGAGTTGTAAAACCATCTTTAGTAAGATAATTAGGTAATTTTATTTTACCATTATATTGACTATTCTTAGCAAGTTTTAAAAAGTGCAAAGAATGATTTAAAACTTTCATCTACTTCTTTCAAAATTTGTTGAGCCATATTAGAATTTAACTTCTTGTAATTCTCACTATTTTTTTAAGCATTTTATAGTTTTCATTATAGCTTAAATACTTTTTATTTTTTTAAAAATAGTGTTGTCTAACATTATATACAGCTTGATTCTTTAAATTCTTAGCTATATGACACAAATATTTTAAAGCTCTAAAGTCTTTTTTTACTAAGATGTTTTTACTTGTTGTTTTAATGTTAAATACATATATAATCACCTCCTTTTCATCAGAAATATTATACCATATATTCTACATTTCAGTCTACTAAAAAGTAATGTTATTTATTTATTTTTTTAAACATTTTTAAAGTTTTTAAAAACCCCACAACAGTGGGAAGCGTTGTTCACATAAGTGCGCTACTACTTATGCAGTTCTCATATACACTCCTTAATAAATTAAGGAGATTAGTTTGAACTTCTTGTTATCTCTAACAAGCACAGACTATATCTTATCCATAGTGTATCTCAACACCTTAGGTGAAAACCACTTCCAATACCAATCGCTTGTATTGTACTCCCCTCACGAGGGATAGTCGTTGAACTTTCCTTTTCAGGCTTAGCTGCTGATTGTCTATTATCATAATGTTTAGGATTTAACCTTGCACCATCTAGTATATTTTTTCTGCTTTCGCCACCATCACACCTATACCATCACTTAGGGTATTATGTTGTGGTTATACTAGCTTTAGAGTTCCCAGCAATTCAGTTTCTTTGTTGCACGGTTTTGCTCCGTGTCTACATACAAGTTTCCCTATATGCTTACTAAAATTTTCGTGCAATTCATACTCTACGAGTACATGTCTCATGACTAACACCCTACGAGTGCTAGAGTCACGAGTGTTCTTGTACTATTTAATAAAAAGTAAAAATAGTTCGTTACTGAGTAGACTTCTTAAATAATATCCTGCTACTTGCCTGCTATTAGTGTTTCAGGAGCTCGAAATGCTCCTTCAACAATAATGGACGTCGCAAGCTAAGTCTATTTAATCTATATATGAATTTTTCAGTATTTCTACTTTT
>BNJU01004201.1_pt1 | contig 49597 bp, 70 predicted proteins | sample 8539281 | NCBI WGS metagenome assembly BNJU01 (sample SAMD00202456, study PRJDB9452) | human saliva metagenome | isolation source: human saliva | place: Japan | reverse complement strand
CGGCGCACGGTGTCCTGTAATCGTCGTCAGCCGACCACCTGCGTCTCGTGTTCAGATGCCCGTCGAACCAGTTGTCGACACGGATGACCACCATCTGCCTGACGGAAGGCGCTCTAGTTTGATCAGGCGCTTGGCGGGGTCGTCGACGCGCCGCGAGGCCTCGATCGCGTTATCGAGGCGTTGCCAGCAGAGGTCGCAATGTCCATCGATGACATGGATCCCAGCAGGGCGCCGTCAGCGACCGCCGTGAAGTTAATGCCGGCTGCAGCGCACGCACGGCCCTTCGTCGTGAGGATGACGTCGAGGACTGCATTGCCGCTGTGGTACTGCTGGCCGATCTGCTCAATCGAACATTCGAGCTCGGCAAAAGATGCCGCAGCGCGTCCGGGGTCCTAGCTCCGCGCGATCGCCTCCACCTGGTGCTTGAGGTCGTGATGGGCACGCGCCACCTGCTCCATGTCTTCCTTGGCGGCCAGATACTGGTGGTGCTGCGCGTCGAGGGAGGCCTGGATGGATGCGAGTTCGCGCTCGGTCGCGCTTTGCTGGATACGCTCGGATTGCGCGAACAGGATCGCATAGCCCGCCAGGTCCACGAGGGTGCGGATGTAGAAGACCTCCCAGCCGGACCTTCCAGAGAACGGGGTGGCCGTCGATATAAAACTCAGGTTGGACAGAGCAAAAATTGAAATGCCGATAACTACGCCGGAGGCAAGGTCCGCGTAACGGAGAACAGGCGGCGCCCCTGGCGGTAGACGCGCCGTTCGAAGAAGTAGACGACGGCCAAGCACGTCGCCGAAATCGCTGCAAAACCGCCGAATGACAGGGGATGCCAGTAGGGCTTGTCGGCGTGGGAGTAGACGACGACCTGCCAGGCGAGGGAAGCTGCGAGCTCGGCCACGATGAAGGCACGTGCGCTCATATGCGTCACCCAGCGCCAGTCCGAGCAGTTCCACGCGGATGACACACCACACGAGCGCGTACGCCGTCATCATGCCCGGCACAGGGACGGGGCGCGGCTAAGCAGTTCCTGAGCGCCGACGAGGCACCACGAGGGCCACCGACGGCCGCAGCGGACGAGCCGCCAGCAGGGGATAGCAGCGTTCGGGTTCAGGGGTGGACGACGCCGAGCGCGCGACGACGAAGACGTACACGAGGCGGCGCCCCACTCCGGAAGGGCTGTGAACAGGGCGCGGAATGTCGGGAAGGGACTCGAACGTCAGTGGATCCTGCCCGCGAAGCTCGCCAGAGCCGTCATGAATGTCTTTCTTGCGAGGCCGGGAGATACGCAGGCTGTCCCCGCCCGTCATCAGGCACTCCTGGTCGGCGACGCCGCGCACGTGGGCGAGGATTGACGAGGTAGCTGCAATTTGAACGGAAAAAGTCGTGCCCGGCGAGGCTGTTCCTCCATGAGCCTTCAAGGTGGAGGGTGATCGAGAAGGTGTCGGAGACCGTGTGCACGTCCAGGCGGTGGCAGTCGACTCGACGTGAGACGATGTCGGCGACGTCGATGCGGTGGGTCGACGTGCCAGACTGAAAGGAGAACCGAGGCTCGGCGCCGCTTGGCGACGGCCTCGAGACACCGCGACAGTTCCTGGGAGAATGCGAACCAGGGCAGCGGCTTCATCAGGTAGGACAGTGCCCCCACCTGGTAGCCGTGGATCGCGAACTGCGCGGCTGACGTGATGAACACGAGGGCGACCTCCCGGTCGACCTCGCGGATCACGCGCGCCGCGGTCATTCCATCCACGTGCGTCATCTGGATGTCCGCCCGAGGATGATGTCGTAGACCGGCATAATCACCGATGATGGCTCCGCCGTCCTCGAAATAGGTGACGTCGAAGGAGACATCGTTTTCCTCGCTGTAGCGCGCGAGGTAGTCGGCCAAAAGCTGGCGTGAGACGGCCTCGTCCTCGACGACGGCGATGCGCACCATGACCCGGCCCTCCCTGACGTACTGACAGATGACAACAAGGATATGTGAGCGCAGCCCCGCCCTTCGCGCGAGTCCACTCCCCGGCCTCGTCGATCACTTGCAGGCGCACCCGAAGGTGGGGGCCGTTACCATTGTCCTGACTACCGTGAAAGGGGAGTGGCGTGGATCTGGTCGTTGTTGGATCGGGCTTTTTTGGCCTGACGTTTGCCCGCGAGGCCGCGGAGCGATTCGGTATGAACGTGACCGTCATCGAGCGTCGCGACCATCGGGGGCAACGCCTGCTCGTCGATCGACGAGGCCACCGGCGTTGAGGTGCACCGCTACGGCACCCATCTCTTCCACACGTCGAACGAGCGCGTGTGGTCCTACGTCAACCGTTTCACGGCCTTCAACGACTATCGCCACCGTGTCTACGCCAACTATCGGGGTGTCGTTTACCCGCTGCCCATCAACCTGGGCACGATTAACCAGTTCTTCGGCGCAGCCTATTCGCCGGCCGATGCCCGTGCGCTCATCGAGCAGCAGGCCGCCGAGATTACAGGGCGAACCGGGCAACCTCGAGGAAGGCGATTAGCCTCATCAGCCGCCCCTCTACGACGCCTTCATCGCGGGTGCACGGCCAAGCAGTGGCAGACGGATCCACGCGAGCTGGCCGCCTCCATCATCACGCGCCTGCCCGTGCGCTTCACCTACGAGAACCGCTACTTCCAGGACCGCTACGAGGGCCTGCCCCTGAACGGCTACGGAGCGTGGATCGCGAACATGGTCGATCACCGCGTATCACCGATGCGCACGGGCGCGGACTTCTTCGATGCCTCCCTCGCCGTTCTCGCAAGCCGCGACCGTCGGCCGGGGTCCCCGTCGTCTACACCGGCGCAATCGATCGCTACTTCGACTACAGAGGGCCGGCGAGCTCGGCTGGCGCACCCTCGATTTTGAGACCGAGGTTGTGGACGTGCCCGACTACCAGGGCTGCTCCGTTATGAACTACTCGGACCGCGACGTTCCCTTCACGCGCATCCACGAGTTCGCACACCTGCACCCCGAACGTGATCGCGCCGGCGCGACTAACACGATCATCAGCGCGAATACTCGCGCTTTGCCCGCCCCGGCGACGAGCCCTACTATCCGATCGCTTCGCCGTCGGACCGCTCGACACTCGCCGCATACCGCGATATGGCGGCGGGGAGAAAGAACGTGCTCTTCGGCGGTCGACTGGGCTCCTACCAGTACCTGGACATGCACATGGCAATCGCATCGGCCCTCACCAAGGTCGACGAGGCCGTGGCCTCCTGGCGCTGATCGGTAACCGTTCCGGATGGCGTCGATTGTCTGGTCTGTCCTCTCGATCGCCCTCATCATCGGCCTCGGCTGGGTGGCTCGCCGCGCGGGTGCGCTCGGGCCCGAGGCGGCGGGCTCTCTCGCGTCGGTGACGTACTGGGTGGCGTCCCCGGCTATGCTCTTCCACGCGATCGTCTCGACGGGGACGTCTGGGGTTTTCGGAGCTCCGCTCGCCGTGGCAGCCGCGTCGGGTGTGGGCACAGCGCTCCTCTTCGTGGCCGTCGCCCGCCTGGTCTTGCACCTCACGTGGGGCGAAACCACATTGGGGGCCATGGCCTCGTGCCTCAATAACGGCGCGTATATCGGCATCCCCATCGCCGTCTACGTGCTGGGGGATGCTTCTGCGGTCGTTCCCATCCTGGTGTTTCAGCTCGGTTTTTTCACGCCGATGTTCTTCGTGTTGGCGGATCTGGCCGGCTCCGGCCAGCGCCCGTCTGTGCGCGGCATCGCGACGGTCATCGCGCGCAACCCCATGGTTATTGCGGCGGCGTGCGGTTTCCTCTTTTCCGCGGCCGGGTGGTCGATGCCGACGCTCCTCGAGGTGTCCACGTCCATGCTGGGGGCGGCCGCGCCCCCGATGATCCTGCTGTCCTTCGGCGCCGCCCCTGTGGACCGCCGCACGGCGTCCGGCGACGCGGGGGTGCCAGCTATTGCGTGCGCCGTCGTCGCTAAGCTCGCCCTCCAGCCCGCGATCGCGTGCGGCGTCGGGATGCTACTCGGGTTGCGCGGTCCAGCTCTCATGTCGGTGACCATCATGGCGGCGCTGCCCTCCGCGCAGAACGCCTACATCGCGGCGACGCGTGCCAAGGCGGGGGAGCGCATCGCGCAGGGAACTGTCCTCGTGACGACCTTCGCATCGCTGCCCGTCGTCGTTGGAATTGCGGCGATTTTTCATGCGCTTGGAGTCGTTTCCTAACTCGCGTTTGTCGGCATGAGCTCTGCTCTTTGGGTGTAGCGGACCGCTCAGCAAAGAACCCGTCAAAGGAGCCAAAAACACGTTCTGTATTGTGGACTCTAGGAGACTTTCAGTGTATCGGCCCTAGTCTGGCTAGGGAATTATCCTGAGAGGCACGTTTGCAAGGAGACTCACTTCATGTCATCCTCCGCATCCAAATCCGCGCCCCGCGCGCTGACTCGTGGGCGGCCAGACAGAGCTTCCTCCGGCAGCCATCGGCTCGGCCATCGGCCTGGGCAACATCTGGCGTTTCCCCGGCGTCTCTCCTACTCCAACGGCGGCGCCGCTTCTGGTTCCGTACCTGGTTGCCCTCGTCTTCGTCGGTATCCCATGCTGTGGCTCGACTACGCGGTCGGCTGAGTTCCGCAGATTCACCGCCGTGGGCGCTGCGGCAAGATCATCGGCGGCGGCGAGTTCGTCGGCTGGTTCCAGACCTTCGTCTGCTTCGTCATCATGGTCTACTACGGTGCGGTCCTCGCGTGGGGCGTGCAGTACACGATCTACTCCGTGAGACGAGGCCTGGGGCGCCGACCCGACGACCTTCTACTGGAATCGCTTCCTGAGGAAGGTTCCTGGCGACACGTTCTCCTGAGCGCCGGCATGGTCGGTGATGATTCCCTCTTACTCGTGTGGGTTCTCGTCCTTTTCGTGATTGGTCGAGGCCTGTCCAAGGTGTCGAGGCTGCGAACAAAGGTGTTCCTGCCGCTCCTCGTCATCCTCTTCCTCGCGCTCGTCGTCCATGCCTCTTCCTGCCGGGTGCCGTCGAGGCCTCAACGCCTTCTTCACCCCGAACTGGAGCGCTCTGGCCCGACCCCAACGTGTGTGGCTGGCTGCCTTCGCGGCAGATCTTCTACTCGCTGTCCGTGGGCTTCGGCATCATGCTGACCTACGCCCCTACCTGCAGCGCGAGTCGAACCTGACGGGCACCGCTGGTCGCCGGCATCGCGACTCCTCTTCGAGATCCTCGCTGGCATTGGCGTCTTCAGCGCCATCGGCTCATGGCGCACCAGGGTGGCGTCAGCGTGTCCGAGGTTGAGGGCCTGACCGGCCCGATCCTCTCCTTCGTGACCTTCCGAAGATCATTTCGATGATGCCCAGTGGGCCCCTCTTCCAGCGTGCTCTTCTTCTCGTCCCTCGTTCTGGCCGGTGTCACCTCTCTGCTCTCCTGCTGCAGGTCGTCTCCGGTGGCCTGCAGGACAAAGTTCGGTTGGTCGCCGCTCGCTCCGCTCTGGTTCTTGGCGTTCCGCCACCGCCATCTCGCTGGTGCTCTTCGGCACCCGATCGGGCCTGAACAACCTCGACATCGTCGACAACTTCATCAACTCGGTTGGCGTCGTGCTCCTCGGCGATCCTGTTCGCTAGTGCTGTGCGCAGTCGCCGGCCCCCGCCTCGGGGTGCTCCGTGCACACATCAATTCGGTGTCCAGCGTGAAGGTCCCCAAGCTCTGGGAGCCCCTCGTTGGCATCGTCATCCCGGTCGTCCTCTTCGTCATGATGGCGATGTCGATCGTGAAGATCCTGACGAATGGCTACGAAGACTACCCCAGCAGCTACTTGCTGATCTTCGGCTGGGGTTCCGTGGCGGTCGCGGTCATCGCGTCTCTGATTTTCACTCTCATCCCGTGGAAGCACCGCCCGGTGGACACCCACGCGGCGGTCGTTCAGATCCTCGCAGACGACGCCGATGACACCGCTTCGATCGAAGGAGGCGCCAAGTGACCGCTCCCGCTATCGCTCTCATGGTTTTGACGATCCTGCTCGTGTGGGGTGGCCTCGTCGCGTCCGTCGTGCTGCTGCAGGTCCTCTCGGTGCCCACCGATGAAGAGACCGAGGCCGCGCAGCGCTGCTATCGAAGCCGCCGAAGCTGCGAAGCAGTAGGGTGGCATCGTGAAGCTCGTTGCCTTTGATCTCGATGACACCCTGGCGCCTCGAAGTCCCCGCTGCCGGCCCGCATGGACGTCGCTCTGCGGTCCCTGCTGGACCACGTGGAGGTGTGCATCATCTCCGGCGGCCAGATGGGTCAGTTCCGCACTCAGGTGCTGGACAACCTGCACGCCACGGATGAGGAACTCTCTCGGCTGCACCTGATGCCCACCTGCGGCACGCGTTACTACCGCTATGAGGGTGGGGCCTGGGTCGAGCGTTACGCGCACGATCTGGATCCCGAGGTCGCCGCCCGCGCTATCGACTCGCTCGAGCGTCACGCGCGTGAGCTCGGCCTGTGGGAGTCAACCGTGGGGCAACATCATTGAGGGACCGTGGCTCTGGATCACCTTCTCCGCGCTCTGGGCCAGGAGGCTCCGCTTGACGCGAAGCGCGCCTGGGATCCGGACGGCACCAAGAAGGCCGCTCTGCGCGACGCTGTGCAGCCCGACGTGCCTGAGCTCGACGTTCGCGGCGGTGGCTCGACCTCGGTCGACATCACCACCCGTGGCATCGACAAGGCGTTCGGCATGGGTAAACTCGTCGAAGAGACGGGCATCCCCGCCTCCGAGATGCTCTTTATCGGCGACCGCCTGGACCCGGAAGGCAATGACTACCCCGTCAAGGCAGCCGGCTACGCGACGCGCGCAGTGTCCGGATGGGAAGAATGCGTGGACGTCATCGACGAGATCGTGGCATCCATGAGCTGACACATCGCAGCAAACGATGGCACGAGGCCGGGGCTGGGTATCCAGCTCCGGCCTCGTTGTCTGCGGCTGCGGAGATCGTACAGCTGCGGCGTCATGCGGTGACGCGTTACTGCGCGCCGACGCCCCTGGTCGCCCAAAACACGACGGCGGACGCGGCTGCGACGTTGAGTGAGTCGACCCCGTGATCCATGGGGATTTTAACGGTGTAGTCGGAGGCAGCGATGGTGCGCCTTCCCAGTCCATCACCTTCGGTGCCCATCACCATAGCGAGGCGGGCGTCCGGACCCTGGAGGGCGGGCAGCGCGGCGAAGTCGTCGAGGGACACCGAATCGTCAGACAGAGCCAGTGATGCGACCGTGAAGCCAGCCTCCTGGAGGGTGGCGATGTCGCCGGGCCAGGACTCGAGGCGAGTCCACGGAACCTGGAAAACCGTTCCCATGGAGACGCGCACGGATCGTCGGTAGAGGGGATCAGCGCACTGCGGGGTCACGAGAACGGCATCCACTCCGAGCGCGGCGGCGCTACGGAATGCTGCGCCCACATTCGTGTGGTCGACGAGGTTTTCCAGGACGACGACGCGACGCGCCGGGGCGCCGCCCCGAGCAGTTGCGAGTAGGTCTGCGAGGGTCGGCAGGACGGGGCGCTGCATGGCGGCGAGGGCCCCGCGATGCAGGGTGGAAGCCGGTCATCTGCTCTAACACATCCTCGTCGGCGACAAAGATCGGAACGTCCGCGCCGTCGGGGCCACCCGTTGCCGCCTCGATGAGGTTGGTGAGGGTCGGTAGCCAGCGCCTTGACATGAGGAAGGAACGAGGGGTGTGGCCGGCACGGATCGCGCGTTCAATGACGTTCGCGGATTCGGCCATGTACAGGCCGCGTTCCGGTTCGATCTTGGAACGAAGTTTGACGTCTTTAAGGCGCGTGTAGTCGTCCAGGCGCGGATCTGCTGCCAGGTCCGCGCTGGTGAGCTCGATGATCACGGCGGTCCCTTACGCGCTGGAGGCGCGCGAGACCTCGCCCGGCCAGGAGGGCCCTCGAAGATGAAGGCAGAGAACGCCTCGACGAGGTCGGCGCCCGCGCTGATCATGCGCAGCGCATCCTCGGGCGACGAGATGCCGCCGGTGCCGATGAGGATCTGGTCGTCGTCAAGGTGCCGTGCCACCAGGGAGACGACCTCCAGCGCACGGGGCGAAGCGGAGCGCCGGAGACGCCGCCCTCGCCCAGGGTTGTGGTTGATCGTCGTGTTTGTGGCGACGACTCCTGCCAGGCCGAGCTCCTTCGTCAGCTCGACGATGGCGACGATGTCCTCGTCGGCCAGATCGGGAGCGATCTTGACGAAGAGCGGCATGGTGATCGGGAGCGCCTGCCTCGCAGCCGCGGCGGGCGGCCTGCAGGATCGGGCGCAGGTGATCCAACGGACTGCAGGTCGCGCAGACCGGGCGTGTTGGGGGAGGAGACGTTCACGACGACAAAGTCCACCCAGTGGGCGAGCGTCTTCGCGCAGTACTCGTAGTCGGCGGGTGCGTCCGCCTCAGACGTCACCTTGTTCTTGCCGATGTTGGCGCCAACGATCGTGGCGCGGCCCGCAGGAGTCGAGCGCAGCTCGCGCAGCTTCTCGGCGGCGGCATCTGCTCCAGCATTGTTGAAGCCCATGCGGTTACGCAGGCCGCGTTCCTCCATGAGTCGCCACAGGCGCGGCGCGTCGTTGCCGGGCTGGGGACGAGGAGTCACGGTACCGATCTCGACGAAGGCGTAGCCGAGGGCACACATGCCGAGCACTGCCTCGGCGTTCTTGTCCATGCCGGCTGCCAGCCCGAGACGGGACGGGAGGCGACGCTCACCCAGGGTCAGGGGGACCTCGACGCCGCCAACCATTCGCGTGGGGGAGTGCCTCGGATCGAGGTAGCCCAGAGTGGCGCGCATGAGTCCGCGCGTCGGGGCGAATCGTCCGGCCAGAAATTGCTCCCAGACCCCGGTGGTGTGCATCCTCCGGGTTGGAACGCGAGATGAAGTGTGTGAAAGCCCAGTTGTACGCGCGTCGGATCATGCTTCCTAGGATAGTTGATCAGTCCCACCATGCCCACCACCATCGCGTGGCTGATCCGTCTCGAATGAGCGCACGCATTTCGTCCGGCGGGATCGCGTCCTCTCCGAGGCCCAGGACCGAGGCGAGAGTCAGCCAGTGCTGGTAGCTCGGATACCGCTCCTCGTCGATGGGAGATCCGGTGTGAGCGATGATCGCAGATTCCGGAACGAGTACGGTGTCGATGCTGACGCGTTCGTCTCGTCGTGGCGCGCGAATGACGTAGCCTTCGAGGGTGAGTCCGTCGATGCGGGAGGCGGCGCGTAGCAGGTCGATGATCCGAGGAGCGTTGTTCTGCCGATCGTTGCGCGCGTCCTTTGGCAGCAAGGATGCGAGCCGACGAGCGTCAGTCCCGGATAGTTCCGCGAAGCGTGCATAGTCGCCCAGGTCCCACCCATCGCACAGGTAGGGAGCTAACAGAGAGGAGATGCCTCGATCCTCAAGCCATCGAGGTGGGCCGTACATGCCTTCGGGGCAGGGCTCCTCCTCGTCGAGCATGACGTCGGCGGTGGAGGGCAGTGTGATCGTTGTGTGCATGATGCTTCCTTGTCGTTCGCGACGGAGCGCCGATGCTCCGACACGGACAGGATCATGCACACGAGGACGTGGCGGCCAGCGCCACGGCACCCGCTGTGGATAACGGGAGAGCCGCCAGGTGCCCTGTGGATAAAGCACATCGGCCCCGCACCCATGTGGATGGGGCGGGGCCGACGAGAGAACGACTACTGGGAACTGCCCGCGGTCGACCTGCGGACGCGGCGAACGCCAACGCCGCGGCATGATCATGCGGGAGAAGGCGTAGTAGGCGGTACCGGAGGAATGTCCTCGCGCGGGTGTGCCTCGGTGAAGACACGCTTGATCGTGCGCCACACGAAGAATGCCTCAATGGCGGTGACGATGAAGGAGCCGTACATGAGGATGGACGACCCATAGAGCATGTACGCCTGGTACTGCAGCGGGATCTTGTTGCCCAGCATCGACAGCATCATGATGAGGATGATGGACACCATCATGACGGCGAGGATCCACTCGGAGAAGGAGTGGCGCGCGTCGACGTAGTCACGCACGAAACGGCGTGCGCGTCCCTTGTCGCGGGCCGGCAGGTACTTTTCCTCGCCGGTGATCATCGCGCGCTGCTCGGCGTCGAAACGCGCGTTGCGGGCGGCGCGGGCGGCTCGCTTGGCCTCCTTGCGGTCCTTGGGGACCAGGGGACGGATGCGGGCGGCCTCGGCTGCCTTACGCTTCGGCGTAGGGCGACCCTTCTTGCCGCCGGGCGTCGTGGAGACGGGCTCGACATTCATCGAGGCATCGTCGTCGTTGTTGTTCTTGCTTCGTCCAAACACGCTTCAAGGCTAGCGGATAGCCCACACGCCTCGCACTCCCATGGTCTACCCTGGTCGTATGGCTGATACTTCACATGCACCGTCCACGTCCGTTTTGAAGGAGCGCCTGCAGGCTGCTTTCCCGTCCCTGCTGGAGGAGCTCACGCAGCTCGTCGCGATTCCGTCGGTGTCGTCGGATCCCGCGCATGCGGCCGACGTGGAGCGCAGCGCTGAGCACATCCGCGAGCGTTTCGCCGCCCTGGGCCTGGAGGCCAAGGTCCTGCGCGAGACCGCCGCTGATGGCACCGAGGGCAAGCCCGCCCTCGTCGCGCACACGCCTCACATTGAGGGCGCGCCGACCGTCCTGCTGTACGCGCACCACGACGTGCAGCCTGTGGGCGAGCTGAGCCGCTGGAGCATGGATCCCTACAAGGCTGAGGTCCGCGGCGACCGCATCTACGGCCGTGGTTCCTCCGACGACGGCGCCGGCATCACTGTTCACCTGGGTTCCCTGTCGATCCTCGGCGAGGACCTGCCGGTCAACGTCGTCGTGTTCATCGAGGGCGAGGAAGAGATCGGTTCCCCCTCGTTCACGGCATTCCTTGACGCCCACAAGGATGAGCTTGCCGCTGACGTCATTGTTGTGACGGACTCGTCGAACTGGAAGGTGGGCGAGCCTGCCGTCACGTCGACCCTGCGCGGCAACGCGATCGTAACCGTCGACGTGACCGTCGCCGACCACGCGGTGCACTCGGGTGCGTTCGGTGGCCCGCTGCTCGACTCCGTCGCGATTTCCTCCATGCTCATTGCCTCGCTCTTCGACGAGAAGGGTGACGTCGCGGTTCCGGGCCTGGGCGGCTCGGATCATGCGGACGTGGATTGGCCGGAGGAAGAGCTGCGCGCCGCTGCCGGCATGGTTGAGGGACTGCAGCTGGCAGGATCGGGTGACATCGCCGCCCGTATGTGGACCAAGCCGTCGATCTCGGTGATCGGTTTCGACGCTCGCCCGGTGTCCAACGCCTCGAACACGATCGCTCCGCACACGCGCTTCCGCCTGTCGATGCGCACGGTGCCGGGCGTGGATCCCACCGAGGCCCAGGCCAAGCTCATCGACTACCTGCTCTCCCATGCCCCCTTCGGTGCGCGCGTCGAGGTCACGGCTGAGGATGCGGGTGCCGGCTACCAGGCCGATATGGATTCCCCCGTGACGAAGGCACTGCACGAGTCCCTCACCGAGGCCTGGGGCGTTCCCTCGGTCAATATCGGTGTGGGCGGCTCGATCCCGTTCATCTCGGACTTCCAGCGCATCTTCCCGAACGCTCAGGTCGTCGTCACCGGCGTCGAGGATCCGCTGACGAACGCTCACTCCGAGGACGAGTCGCAGTCGATCTCCGACCTGAAGGCCGCGATCCTCGCCGAGGCGCTTCTGCTGACGCGCGTGGCCTCCCTGTGAAACGTGTCGTTGTCGCCGGTCGGTGGGATGGGGGAGTTCCCGCCTCGCCGACCGGCGAGGCGCTCGACGCCATCCGCCGGGGTGTCGTAGCCGGCGCTTCGCAGCCCACAGTGCTCACGGTTCCGTTCGGAACCGGACCCACCTTCGACGAGGCCGTGGCAGACTTGCGCTCCCAGGCCTTGTTCGTGCGCGTACCCACGCGGGCCTCGTCGTCGCGCGAGGCGGGGGAGCGCGTCGCGGATTCACTCCGCAACGGCGGCACCGTGATTGTCGAAGGTGGACATAATTCCTCTCCCGATTGCGGCGCCGGGTTTCTCGAAGGCCTCCTGGACGTCCCCAGCATCGATCCGAGGAAAACTGAGGCCTTCGCCGATGCTCTGACGCTCGCGCAGAGCCTCGTGGCCGAAGCGGGTGTGGATCTCGTGTGTGCGGCGTCAACCGCGCGCCCGCTTCTGGGCCTCGACTCGGTCCTCGCCGTTGCGCCCGATCTGGAGCCTATCGAGGCACAGGACACCGCTCTTACTGCCGCTCTTACGCTGGCGTTCGCCCACCGCCCGCTCGGGCGCCACCAGCTGCTTGACGGAGCGGACGTGCACCCGGCTCGCCAGCGCGGTTCCGGTGCAGGCGGCGGCCTCGGAGCAGTCATCGCGGCCATCGGTGGACGCATCGTTGCAACGGGTGATCTGCTGTCTTCGCTTCTGGGTCTGGAAGAGATGCTTGATGGCGCCGACGTCGTGATCGTCGCCGAGCCAGAACTGGCCTCCCCGCTTCTCGCCGAGTCGACCCTCGACTGCGTGACTCGTGCAGCTGCGACGCACGCGCTGCCGGTCGTCGCCATCACCCACAGGTCCAGCCTGTCGCACTTCGAAAAGGCCGAATGGGGGCTCCACGGAGTCTTCGAGACGGAGGGATCCGTCACGCTCGAAGACGCTGGATGTCGCGTTGCCCGCACTTGGTTACGCTGAGCGCGCATTCCACCCGTGGCGCGGGGCGCCTGCGGGGGAGTAGTGTGTCAAGGGAATACGTCTATCCGCAACAATAAGGAGCATCATGTCCGAGTCCGCAACTCAGGCTCCCACCCACGAGGTCATCCTCACCGACGTCGCTGCCGCGAAGGTCAAGAGCCTCCTCGAGCAGGAGGGTCGCGATGACCTGCGCCTGCGTATCGCCGTTCAGCCGGGCGGCTGCTCGGCCTGATTTACCAGCTGTACTTCGACGATCGCACGGCTGACGGCGACGCGATTCGTTCCTTCGACGGCGTCGAGGTCGTCGTCGACCGCATGAGCGTGCCCTACCTGAGCGGTGCCACGATCGACTTCGCTGACACGATTGAGCGTCAGGGCTTCACGATCGATAACCCCAACGCCCAGAACACCTGCGCCTGCGGTGAGTCCTTCCACTGAGCCGAAAGAACACCATCTCATGATGTCCTCTCTGCGCCGCCTCGGCGCCCTCGCCGGCGCGGCCGCGCTTGTCCTCGGAGTCGCCGCATGCACCGACGCGACCTCGTCGTCTCTCGTCCTCGTCTCCCGCTGCGGACATCGACTACTCCGCCTGCGCGACGGACGACTCCGCCGAACAGAACACGAACGTCGACCGTAGCGGCACGGGTGACTTCCCGTCCGTTTCCGGCGAGGATACTCCCGTGATTGCGGCGGGTAGCGGATCCCAGCCCACCTCGAAGGTCCTTGTCAAGACCCTCAAGCAGGGTGACGGAGCGGTCGTGTGCCCGGGCGCGACGATCAAGGCGAACTACGTGGGCGCCCTGTGGGACGGCACCGTTTTTGACTCGTCCTACCAGCGTGGCGATGCCAGCGAGTTCTCCCTTAACCAGGTCGTCAAGGGCTGGACCTACGGCCTGGCGCACACCCACGTCGGCGATCGCGTCGAGCTCGTGATTCCGGCGTCTCTCGGCTACGGCGGCCAGGCTCGCGGAAACATTCCCGCAAACTCGACCCTCGTGTTTGTCGTGGATATCGTGGGTGTCGCGACGCGGGACGTCGCAGATGACTCCGTTCTCAGCAGCGCAGTCGCGACCGGCGAGGAGCTTCCCGCGGGGATCACCGTTTCCGGTGACCCCGGCGCCGAGCCCACCCTGACGATCGACGAGAGCGTTGCTGCCCCGACCGAGCAGAAGACCTACTCGATTTACAAGGGCGCGGGAGAGGCGCTGACCTCTGATCAGACAGTCCTGTACAAGCAGGTCGTTGGTGGTTTTGGTGCAAAGGGCCAGACTCAGTCGTCGTGGAGCCAGGATCCTCTTGCGGCTCCCGTCGCGCAGGCTGATCTCGCGGGAGTGACCGTGGGATCGCGCATCCTCATCGTGGTCCCGATCCCGCCTCAGGAAGCGCAGTCCGGCCAGGAGGCGACCCCTGCGCAGGCAACGGTATTCGTCGTCGACATCGTGGGTACTTCTTCGATCCAGTGACCACGTCACGGCTTTGGCCGACGGTATCGGGCGGCTCCCAGTGGGGGAGCCGCCCGCTACCCGTTAGAATGGGGTCATCGCGTCGATTTGGCCGACATATGCAAGGAGAGCTTCCATGAGTGAAGAAACCGTCACTATCCTGGTTTTCAGCGACGACAAGGATCGCCGTCACGCCGTCGTTAACGGCATTGGCCTGCGTGCCTCCAAGGACACGCCCCGCATCGAGTGGGTCGAGGCAGCAACCGGTTTCGGCGTACGCGATGCCTTCGATCAGCAGGATTTTGCGATGCTGATCCTCGACGCTGAGGCCAAGAAGGAAGGCGGCATGTCCATCGCTCAGGACCTGCGCGAGACTCGTGACGGCGTTCCCCCGATCGTTTTTCTGACCGCACGCGCCCAGGATGAGTGGCTGGCTACGTGGGCCGGAGCAGCCGCCGTTGTGGCCGATCCGATCGACCCGATTATTCTTCAGGAGACCGTCGCCGACGTGCTGCGCGGAGCCAAGTGATGGCCACGCAGGAGTGGGCGCCGATCATTGCCGCCCTCACCGCCGGCGAGAGCCTCGACTACGGCCAGTCCTACTGGCTGATGGACCAGGTCATGAGCGGCGAGCTCGGCGAGGCGCGTCTCGCATCCTTCCTGACCGCGATGGCCATCAAGGGCGCCACGGTCGATGAGATCCACGGCCTGGCTGATGGCATGCAGGATCACGCGGCACACGTCGAGCTGCCTAGTCGCGCTCTCGACATCGTGGGTACGGGCGGAGACGGATACAAGACCGTTAACATTTCGACGATGTCCGCCATCGTGCTCGCCGCGATGGGGATTCCGCTCGTCAAGCACGGTAACCGTGCCTCGACGTCGAAGTCTGGCTCCGCGGATGTCATCGAGGCACTCGGCGTCAACCTTGACCTCGACGCCGACGCGCTGCGCCGAGTCTTTGACGAGGTCGGCATCGCCTTCCTCTTCGCGAACAAGATGCATCCGTCGATGCGCTTTGCAGCCCCGGTGCGCCGCGCTCTCGGCTTCCCGACGGCGTTCAACGTGCTGGGGCCGCTGACCAACCCGGCACGCGTACAGGCGTGCGCGATTGGTGCGTCTCGCGAGGAGAATGCGCGTCTCATGGCGGGCGTGTACGCGTCGCGCGGGCTCAGCGCACTCGTGTTCCGTGGCGCGAACACCGGCCTCGACGAGCTGACGACGACCGACGCCAATCAGGTCTGGCTCGTGTCGGGTGGAGCGGTTGTGGAAACCGCGTTCGATGCGCGCGAATCCCTGGGCATGGCCTCCTCCTCGATCGAGGACCTCGCGGGTGGCGAGGCAGCCGAGAACGCGGCAGCCGCTCGCGACGTGCTGTCGGGCGGTGGGGCGGACGCGGTCCGCGACGCTGTCGCCCTCAACGTTGGAGCCGGCATCCTGGCCTGGGAGGGCCTGGAGAACCCTGTGACACACTCCGACTTCGAGCCTCGCATGCGCGGCGCCGTCGAGCGTGCCCTGGCGGCGTTGGCCGACGGCTCGGGCGCGCGACTCATTGAGCGTTGGGTGGCTGCCTCGAACGCGTAAGGAAAACGCCTGCGTCAGGTGCGCGGGTCGTGACGCTGCTGGGCGGTTGCGTGGGCTAAGAGCTCGCGCAGCCGCCCGTCGCGTAGCGGGCTGTCGACGGGCTGCGCCCAGGGGAGGGGACCGTTCCATTCGACGAGGCGCGTCCCTTCGCGGCACAGCTCGGCGCACAGGAGTGACGTCTCAGCCCACGAGGCGACGGATGCGGCCATCCCGCCGGTCTCGATCGGCTCCGTGGAGGTGAGAACATCGATCCACGGCGACGGGTCGGAGCGCGGCGGCACGACGACCGAACTGAGGTGGCGTCCGTAGGAGGCAACATGCAGAATCCAGCCGGGTTCTCCACCGTCGCGACGCGCGCCCCAGACGATACGCGGGGCCGCCAGGAGGGGGCGCATGGTTGCGCGCTCAACGCCCGTGATGTAGGCGCTCAGTTCGTCGCGCGCTCCAGCCGCCGCCTCGAACAGCCCCTGCGCGGACAGGCGCTCCATCAGGGAAGTGAGCGCGTCTGGGACCGCTAGTGACGAGGCTTCCACGGCCTCGTCAAGGATGGCGCCCGAGGAGTCGTGATCGGCCTGGGCGAGGACCCGTGCGATCGCCCCTGCAGCCCGCTGAGCGTGCGCGCGCGTTCCGAAGGGACCGAGGGCGTTGGGCAGGTCGTCGAGCGTCACGGACGAAACGACGCGGGGGCGGTCGGCCTCGGCGATGACCCAGTGCTGGGATCCCTGACGCCTCGACGCGGAGTTATAGGGCGGGGCGAGGGCCTTGATGTCGCGCAGTTCTCGGATCCTCGCCTCAAGAATTGAGGCGGTCGGGTAGGGTCGCACTCCCGCGGCCAGGGAGACCATGCGCTGCACCTTCGGGCGCTTTTCGGCTTTCGTGTAGTAACTGCCCACGCGCGACTTCAGGGACGAGGCCGACCCGACGGAGAGAGTGTCTCCCGCGGTATCGATGAAGTGATAGACCCCGGGAGAGGCCGGCAGGTCCGTGACGAAGTCGGGCGTTGATGGGCGGCGCGCCGGAGCCTGATCCGTCAGCACGATCAGGTCCTCCACATCGGTCGCGCCGGCAGCGGCGAGCAGATCGATGAACCCCAGGAGGATCTCTGCCGTCGCGCGCGCGTCTCCGAGTGCTCGGTGCTCGGGAACAGTGGCGGTACCGAAGTAGGAGGCGACCGTGCCAAGCTTGTGGTTGCGCACGAGCGGGCGTGGCAGGGCGAGCCGAGCGAGTGCCAACGTATCGACGACGCGAACGCGAGGCCACGGGCGCGCACACGCGCGGGCCGCACGGCGTAGGAAGCCCACGTCAAAGGACGCGTTATGCGCGACGAGGACGGGGGAATCCGAAGCTCCAAGGCCTGACCACTCCAAGAAGTGTTCCAGAACGGATGCGATCGGGTCCGCATCGGCCACCATCGCGGGAGTGATGCCGGTCAGAGATGTGATGAACGGTGGAATCGGACGCGAGGGCTTCACGAGGGAAGAAAACTCGTCCACGACCGCTCCATCACGGATGCGCACAGCGCCGATCTCAGTAATGTCTGCGCCCGCACCCAGGCCCGTTGTCTCAAGGTCGACGACAACCCAGTGCCCGCCCGAGGTCGGCGTCCCGACGGCATCGAGGCTGGGTTGAAGCTCCACCGGCGAGGCCCTCGAAAGGGCCGCTGACACCACTGATCGAGCGAAAGGACGAGCCGATTTACCGGGCGCTATGGTTTCCCCACAATCGCGCACGGGAGTTCGTTTCGTCATACAGTTGATACTAATTCGTTCGCGCGCTCGCGCGCCCGTCGAGACTTCAGGAGTGACAGTGGCGTTCTATCAGGCTCTCAAGGCGACCGGCAGCCCCATTCTGAAGGCCGCCTATCACCCGTGGATCCGCGGCAAGGAGAACATTCCCGCCGAGGGACCCGCTATCCTCGCGTCTAACCACAACGCCGTGTGGGACTCTGTCTTCCTGCCGATGATGCTCGACCGTGAGGTCGTTTTCATGGGCAAGGCCGACTACTTTACGGGCACCGGTCTCAAGGGATGGATGACAAAGGAGTTCATGCGCGCCGTCGGCACCATCCCGGTCGACCGTACCGGCGGACGCGCTTCGGAGGCGGCGCTGAAACGCCGGGACTGAAGCGACTGCGCGACGGGCGAGCTCTTCGGCATCTATCCCGAGGGCACGCGCAGTCCCGACGGTCGCCTCTACCGCAGCAAGACCGGCGTCGCGCGCCTCGCACTTCTGTCCGGCGCCCCCGTTATCCCGGTGGCCATGATCGGCACCCATGCGGCGCAGCCGATTGGCCAGAAGATCCCCTCGCGTACAAACATCGGCATGGTGATCGGCGAGCCCCTGGACTTCTCTCGCTACCGCGGCCTCGACAAGGACCGCTACGTCCTGCGCGCGATCACCGACGAGATCATGTACAGCCTGATGCTCCTGTCCGGCCAGGAATACGTGGACCTGTACGCCGCCGACGTGAAGGCTCAGCTGGCAGCCGAGGGGCGCCTTCGAGGGCCCGTGCCCTCCAACGGTCGGCCCGCGCCCGGTGGGCGCACCGCCCCCGAGGTGCCCGTTCCGACCGCTCCCGAGGAGGAGGGCAGCGAGGACGAGAAGGCCTCGGACAAGGAGTAACAGGGCCGGGCCGTCACCGATGGTTGGTGCTCGCGATCGCGTTTCGTGGGACGGGCGTCCCGGGCGAAACGCGTGACGTGCGAGCTCGGGTAGGCAACTGAGCACTGTGCCCTGCGCGACGCGCGCGGGCCCGTACCTAACCAACCTGAGAAAGGTGACATTCATGTCGGTCCGTCGTGTTGCCCTGCTGACCGCAGGTGGCTTCGCCCCGTGCCTGTCCTCCGCCGTCGGTGGACTCATCGAGCGCTACAACGAAATTGATCCCACGGTTGAGATCATCGCCTACCAGAACGGATACCACGGTCTGCTCACCGGCAACTACGTGCTGGTGGACGAGGAAGCGCGCAAGCACGCTGCCGTCCTGCACCGTTTCGGTGGTTCCCCGATCGGTAACTCCCGCGTCAAGCTGACGAACAAGAAGAACCTCGTCGAGCGCGGCCTCGTGTCCGAGGATGAGGATCCGCTGCAGAAGGCCGCCGAGCAGCTGCGCGCCGACGGCGTTGACGTCCTGCACACGATCGGTGGCGACGACACCAACACGACGGCCGCCGACCTGGCCGCCTACCTCGAGGAGCACGACTACCACCTGACCGTCGTGGGCCTGCCCAAGACGATCGACAACGACGTTGTGCCGATCCGCCAGTCCCTGGGTGCATGGACCGCCGCCGAAGAGGTCTCCGAGTACTCCCAGAACGTTATCGGTGAGCACCGCTCCAACCCGCGAATGCTCATCATCCACGAGATCATGGGCCGCCACTGCGGTTGGCTGACCGCCGCCGGTTCGAAGCGCTACCACGACTGGCTGAAGACCCAGGAATGGGTGCCCTCGATCGGGCTGTCGCAGCAGCGTTGGGACATCCACGCCATCTTCCTGCCCGAGATGAAGATCGACCTGGACGCCGAGGCCGCGCGCCTCAAGGCCATCATGGACGAGCAGGGCAACGTCAACATCTTCCTGTCCGAGGGCGCAGGCGTCCCCGAGATTATCGCGGAGATCGAGGCCGCCGGTGGCGAGGTCCAGCGTGACCCCTTCGGCCACGTCAAGCTCGACACGATCAACCCCGGCCAGTGGTTTCGCCAAGCAGTTCGCCGAGAAGATCGACGCCGAGAAGGTCATGGTCCAGAAGTCCGGCTACTTCTCGCGTTCCTCGCGCGCCAACGCCGACGACCTGCGCCTCATCAAGTCGATGACCGACCTCGCCGTCGAGTGCGCCTTCAAGGGCGAGTCCGGCGTTATCGGCCACGACGAGGAGGACGGCGATCGCCTGAAGGCCATCCCGTTCCCGCGCATCGCGGGCGGCAAGCCCTTCGACATCTCCCAGCCCTGGTTCCTCGAGATGATGGCCGAGATCGGCCAGACCGTCGAGCCTGCCGGCGAGTGAGTCGCTTCGCGTGATTCCTTCGATCACTCCCGGACGCGGCGGCGAGCCTGTGCGTAAGCCTCGCTCCCGCCGCGTCCCCGAGCGTCTGTGGTCGCCCGAGTCCGGGGAGCGCGCCCCTGGGACACGTGGCGCGGCCTGGACGCTGCTCAGCAGCCTTCCTACGCGGACGCGAGAACACCTCAGTGATGTGACGGCGCAGCTGCGCCGTCAGCCGCCGCTCGTGTTCGCCGGGGAGGTTGACGATCTGCGCACGTGGATGGGTGCGGCTGCCCGCGGCGAGGCCTTCGTCCTGATGGGCGGGGACTGCGCTGAGACCTTCGCCGAGGCGACGGCGGACCACGTGCGCCTGAAGATTCAGACGCTGCTGCAGATGGCGGTCGTCTTGACGTACGGTGCGTCGCTGCCGGTCATCAAGGTCGGCCGTATCGCCGGTCAGTACGCTAAAGCCGCGATCGTCGGATATGGAAACGCGCGACGGCGTCACGCTGCCCAGCTACCGCGGCGACGCCGTGAACTCCTTCGAGTTCACTCCCGAGGCGCGTGAGCCCGACCCGCAGCGCCTGCTGTCGCTATACAATCACGCGGCCTCGACGCTGAACCTGATCCGCGCCTTCACGAAGGGCGGCTACGCGGACCTGCGCCAGGTGCACCGCTGGAATCAGGGCTTTCATGTCGAACCCGGCCTACGCGCGCTACGAGTCGCTGGCAGAAGACATCCACCGGGCGATCAAGTTCATGGGTGCCGCGGGCGTCGACTTTTGAGACGCTGCGAGATGTCGACCTGTACTCGTCGCACGAGGCGCTGCTGCTCGAGTACGAGTCGGCGATGACGCGCATTGATTCGCGGACGGGCGAGCCCTACACACGTCTGCCCACTTCCTGTGGGCGGGGAGAGGACGCGCGAGGAGGAGGGCGCTCACATCGAGCTGCTGTCGCGTGTTCGCAATCCGATTGGGGTTAAGCTCGGCCCGTCGACCACGCCGGATCAGATGCTCTCGCTCATTGATCGCCTGAACCCGGATGGTGAGGAGGGGCGCCTGTCGTTCATTACGCGTATGGGCGCCGGCCGCATCCGCGAGGCGCTCCCGCCGCTGCTGGAGGCTGCTCGGAAAGACGGTCGTCCGCTCACGTGGATGACTGATCCGATGCACGGCAACACGATCACGTCGTCGACTGGCTACAAGACGCGTCGCTTTGAGACGGTCATGGACGAGGTCCGTGGCTTCTTCGAAGCACACGAGGCCTCGGGAACTGTCCCGGGTGGCTTGCACGTCGAGCTGACGGGTGACGATGTCACCGAGGTGATCGGCGGCAGTGAGCACATCGATGACGAGTCGTTGCGCGACCGTTACGAGACGCTCGTGGATCCGCGCCTGAACCACCAGCAGAGCCTGGAGATGGCTTTCCAGGTTGCCCAGTACCTGGCGAAGTGTTCCTCCCACGAGGAGTGAGTTCACCGCACAAGTGCCCCGGCCTCGTCGGTCATGGACGAGGCCGGGGATACTCATGACGAGCGAGTGGCTCGGGCGCGCTCAGACGATCGTGATCGTGACGACGCTGCCCTTTTTCAGCATTGTTCCGGCGGCGGGGATCGGTCTGTCGGACGGTTCCGAAAGAAGCCACCGAGGATTGCCTCCTCCTGCACGGTGAAGCCGGCTGCCTCGAGGGCAGCGCGAGCATCCTGGCGCTGGCGGCCGACGACGTTGGGCACCGCGACCTTCTCGGGTCCCTTCGACACCGTGTAAGCGACGGTGTCGCCACGGTGCAGGATCGTGCCCTCATTGGTCTGCTGAGAGATGACCTGGCCTTCGGGGACCGTGTCGGAGAACGCCTCGGTCGGTGCAGCCACGAGGCCCAGGCCCTCAATGGAGCTCTTTGCGGCATCGGCGTTCATCCCGTTCAGCGACGGCACCGTGAGGGGCTCACGGCCCTTCGACAGCACCACATCAACGGCGCTGTCGTGCGCCAGCTGTGAACCAGATGCCTGGGACTGTGAGATGACCTGGCCCTGCGGGACGTCCTCGGAGTACGCGTCGGTGATGGCACCCAGGGCGAGGCCGACATCGGTAAGGGCCTTGCGTGCGTCCTCCTGGTTCTTACCGACGACGTCAGGGACCGTCTTCATGTCCACGCCCTTGGAGACGTGGAGCTGAACCTCAGCGCGTTTGTGGACGGGCTCGCCGCCTTCCGGATCGGAGCGAGTGATCGAACCGGCGGCGACGTCGTCAGAGAACTCCTCCGCAACGGAAGAAGCAAGTCCCATCGCGTTTCAGTTCTGCCTGAACATCAGCGAGGGGACGACCATCCGTCGCGGGCATGGTCAGGTAGGAGCCCGGGCCGTATTCGGTCCACCACCAGCGTCCGCCAACGACTGCGGCGGCGAGGAGCAGAACAACGAGGGTAGCCCACAGGGCGGCGCGCTTGTACGTCTTGGTGCCGCCGTTCTCCGAAGCATTGGGAAGCGGGGCCGACGTGTGGACAGTGGCGACTGTCGACGGCGCCGGGAGGGGCAGAGGCCTCGTGAACTGAGCCGAGATCAGCTCAGTGTTGAGCGCGCTCGTTTCCGAGGCGCCCGCCCGGTCAGCCGGTGCGATGTCCGCGCGGCGGTTGGCCAGCTCCGACGGAATGGCGGCAGCAGCACGAGTGACGAGGTCGATCGCGTCCGACGCGTCGGCGGGGCGCGAGGCGGGGTCGCGGGCGGTCAGGGCGGCGACGAGATCGTCAATCTCTCGTGGAATCCACGGCTGCGCCTCCGACGGGCTAGGCACGTCGTCGGAGACGTGATGCGTCGCGATCTGCAGGGGTGACTCACCCGCCCACGGAACGGAGCCTGTGAGCATTTCGTAGAGCATGATGCCGACCGAATAAATGTCTGAACGTGCGTCGGCCTGAGCGGTCGTTGCGATCTCAGGTGCGATGTACGCAACCGTGCCGAGCATGTTGCCCGTCGAAGACATGGAGACTTCGGAGGCAGCTCGTGCGAGACCAAAGTCGGTCACCTTCGCCGGACCGTCGGTCGGAACGAGAATGTTCTCGGGCTTGATGTCGCGGTGAATAACGCCGACGCGGTGGGCGGCGCGCAGCGCCTCAAGAATGTCGGTGGTGTAGCGCAGTGCCTGCGGGATCGTGAAGGCACCCTGCGCGCGCAGCAGCTGGCGCAGGTTCGTGCCGTCGATGAGCTCCATGACGAGGAACCCCTGGCCTGTGACCACGCCCTGGTCAAACACGGAGACGACGCCGGGGTGAACGATTCGTGCGGCCGAGCGCGCCTCGCGGCGGAATCGTGCGACGAAATCCTCAGAGTCTGCCAGGTGCGGGTGCATGACCTTGAGGGCGACGGGGCGATCAAGGCGTTCATCTTGCGCGATGTAGACGGTGGCCATGCCGCCACGCGCCAGCCTGCGCGTCACCCGGTACCGTTCGTCGACGAGGAGGCCGATCAACGGGTCCGTCTGGTCGAATGTCTGTTCGTCGCTCACTTGCTTGATTCTATGGGAGTTTTCGCGAAAACATTGGAAGTGCCCACGTCGGTGCGGCGCATGAATGGGGTACTCTTGCGCTCATGACCAGTGTTGATATCACCGTGCTTCCACCGACGAGGTCTGCCGTCTCCTCGGCATCGAGGAACGCCGCCTCAAGCAGCTGATCCGTGATCGTGTGCTCATCGAAGCGCGCGACGCCAGCGGGGCGCGTGGCGTCCCGCAGGAGGTTATCGTCAAGGGCGACAATGGCTGGGAGCCGCTGCCGTTCCCTGCAGGGCACGCTGACGCTGCTTGCCGATGATGGCTTCACGGCCGAAGAAGCGGTGGCGTGGCTGTACACCGTGCAGGACGAGCTGGGTGAGCGCCCGATCGATGCGCTGACGTCGGGCCGTCATCACCGAGTGAATCGAATCGCCTCGACGCTGGCCTTCTGAGGCTATTCCGTCTTTTCAAGCCCGCCTGGCGGTCAGGAGCGAGCACAGTTCACGCAGCATGGCGCGAGCATCCTCATCGAAGGTGCTGGCCTCAAGAGCGGCGTCTCCGTCGGCCACGAGGCGTCACAATCTCGGCCTCGTGGGCGGCGCGCCCGTTGCGCTCCACGATGTCGGTTGCAGTCGCGATCTGCTCAGCAGAAGCCTCGGCCACCCCGAGGACGTCGGTGAGGGCGCGTCGCTCGGCGGGGGAGGAGGCCTCCCACGTGAGTGCCAGGAGTGCAGTGCGCTTTCCTTCGCGCAGGTCGTCGCCGGCCGGCTTGCCTGTCACTGCCGGGTCTCCGAAGACCCCGAGATCATCATCGCGTAGCTGGAAAGCCAGGCCCCACGGGGTCAGAATCGTCTCGAGAACATCGAGCAGGTCGGCGACGCGATCGAACGATGAAGCTCCGCAAATCGCGCCGAGGAGCGCCGGGTGGACGACTGAGTAGTGGGCCGACTTGTGCAATGCCACCTCGAGCGAGTCGCTCGTGCTGAGTGCATCGGTGCGCTCAGGATCGAGCGGGGTTTGTTCGGCGGTGATGTCGAGGTACTGGCCCAGCGCGACCTCCGCGTGCATATCCGCGAAATCGACGCGAAAAAGCACGCGCGCAGTCCTCGCGCAGTGTCAGGGCCTGTTCGTCTGCGGCAGCTGTTGCTGCCGAAAAGAGGAAGTCGCCGACCAGAATAGCGCCGTGTCGACCGAAGTCCGTCGATGATCCGATCCACGACTGTGCGGTGTGGTAATTCGCGAGCGTGCGGTGAGGGGTGGGCATGCCGCGTCGTTCGTCAGCCTTGTCGATGATGTCGTCGTGGACGAGGGCGCTGGCCTGATAGAGCTCCAGTGCCGCGCTGAGATAGGGGAGTGAGACTTCCTCGACGGATGTTCCGGAACTGAGCGCGTAGCCCACGTGGGCCATGAGGGCGCGGAAGCGCTTCCTTCCGGATACGGAGGCGAGGACCGCGCGAGAGAACTCATCAGATCGGTCGGAAGTGCCTGCGCGGGCGAGGAGATGGGCGAGGCTGGTGGCCGTCGCCTCGTCGATTGATGGGACGCAGCGTTGCGAAACTGTCGCTCAGAGTCATACGCCCACTCTAACCGAGGTTCGAGTTCGTGCGTGAGCCCAAGGCGGGGGATCCTCACACCTACCGTCAGGAAAACTAAACGGCAAGGCACTAGACTTGGCGCTGGTATGCCGATTTGCGATCGGCTCCGTTGTGCATGCCCATCAATGAAAGGGACCCGTGTGAGTGCATCTCGCGCTTCGGCAAAGGACTCCGCGACGACTGAGGAAACCACGGAGGTGAAGACCCCCGCGAAGAAGACTACGCGCGCCAAGAAGGCTGCGGGCGCGGTCGACGCGGCGAGCGCTCCCGCCGAGGAGAAGAAGTCTGCCGCGAAGAAGGCCCCGGCGAAGAAGGCTCCCGCGAAGAAGGCTGCTGGTGCCGCAGAGGCCTCCGAGAAGGCGCCCACGAAGAAGACGGCTGCTAAGAAGACGACGAAGAAGGCCGCCGCCGAAGGGGAGGGCGCGAAGAAGCCCGCCGCGAAGAAGACGCGCGGTCGCAAGAAGAAGGAAGAAGCCATCGTCGAGGAGGTCGTCGAGGAACTCGATGACACGGTTGACGTAGAGTTCGAGCCGACTGGTGAGGACCTCGAGGATCCCTGAACTCGAGACCGACACCGTCGACGACGAAGCCGACGCAGAGGATGAAGCGGACGAAGAGGATCCGAAGCTCGCTGAGGGCGCCGCACTTCGTGAACGTACGAACGATGGTATCCACGTGAAGGGTGGCTTCGTCGTCTCCGATTCCGATGAGACCGACGAACCTGTCCAGCAGGTGACGGTTGCCGGTGCAACGGCTGACCCGGTGAAGGACTACCTCAAGCAGATCGGTAAGGTCTCGCTGCTGAATGCGGAGCAGGAAGTGGACCTCGCCCGGCGTATCGAAGCTGGCCTCTACGCCGAGTACAAGCTGAAGAACCAGGCTGACGAGATGACCAGCCGCGAGCGTCGCGAGCTGCACTTCCTCGCTCAGGACGGTCAGCAGGCGAAGAACCACCTGCTCGAGGCGAACCTTCGACTCGTTGTGTCGCTGGCCAAGCGCTACACCGGCCGCGGTATGCAGTTCCTGGACCTGATCCAGGAGGGCAACCTGGGCCTCATCCGCGCCGTCGAAAAGTTCGATTACACGAAGGGCTACAAGTTCTCGACCTACGCCACCTGGTGGATTCGTCAGGCGATCACCCGCGCGATGGCGGACCAGGCTCGTACGATTCGCATCCCAGTGCACATGGTCGAGGTCATCAACAAGCTTGCGCGTGTCCAGCGCCAGATGCTCCAGGACCTGGGGTCGCGAACCCTACCCCCGAGGAACTGGCGAAGGAACTCGACATGACCGCCGAGAAGGTCGTGGAGGTTCAGAAGTATGGTCGCGAGCCGATTTCGCTGCACACGCCTCTCGGTGAGGACGGCGACTCCGAGTTCGGTGACCTCATCGAGGACTCCGAGGCCATCGTTCCCGCAGACGCCGTGTCCTTCACCCTGCTGCAGGAACAGCTCCACCACGTCCTGGACACGCTGTCTGAGCGTGAAGCCGGCGTTGTGTCGATGCGCTTTGGCCTGGGTGACGGTCAGCCGAAGACTCTCGACGAGATCGGCAAGGTCTACGGCGTGACGCGCGAGCGCATCCGTCAGATCGAGTCCAAGACGATGTCGAAGCTGCGCCACCCTCGCGTTCGCAGGTTCTGCGCGACTACCTCGACTGACGCGGAATCGACGACGTTTCGAGGGCCGGGAACGATCGTTCCCGGCCCTCGTGACTACTATCGTCACAATGCGTGTGTGCGGGTGGCATCGTCGCGTATTGAGGTTCTCGTAAGGCAGGATAATCACATGCTTGAGGGTGCACTGATTTTTCGTTTTTGACCGTCGTTTCTGGTCCTCGTCGTCGCAGGGCGGCGTCGTCGCCGTCGTGGCGCTGTCGCGCCGCAGCGCGGACGAGTGGAAGGGCGTCATCAAGCGAGAGAGCGAGGAAATCGCCGAGGAGGTGAAGACCCATCACTCGCTACCCAAGCGTGCCTCCTCCTCGCCCGACGGACCCGTGGTTCCGCGTACGGCGTCCCTGCACTCGCTCCTGCAAAGTGCTGACTCGACGAGCGCCTACTTCGACGCTGACCGCCTACCCGGCATCGACCGCCTCGAAACGGTGACCGACCGCGTGAGCGTGCGCTTTGACCGTGGCCGTCGTAGCGCTGACGGAGGCGGCGAGTCCGTGCCGGAGTCAACGCAGTCATAAGGCAGTGATGCCGCACTCAGGTTTTCTGTCACGAGCGTCCATAGGGGATAATGACCCTATGGACGCTTTTATTTCTACCCTCCAATCGCCGTGGGCAGTCGTTATCGCCCTGGCGGTCGCCGTGCTTATCGGTGTCGTTATTCGTCTTGTCGTGAGTTCGCGTCGCCGTTCCTCGCAGGACGTGACCCCTCAGCCCCAGGCTCAGGCTTCCGTTGAGGCTCGTCCCGATTCGCCTGCCGAGGCGTCGCTTGATACAGCGGACCAGCCTCGAGCGGGTCCGGTAGATGAGCTCGTGCCCACCCCCGCGCAGCGCCCTGAGGCTCCCGCAACCCCGGCCTCGTCCATCGAGCGCCCCGAACCCGTGCGCGGCCGCATGGAGCGCCTGCGCGAACGTCTCGCGTCTTCCGGCTCGCTCGGGCGTGCGATTCTCGGCGTTCTCAGCCGCGGCCAGCTCGGTGCCGCCGACTGGGAGGAGATCGAGGAGTCTCTCCTCATCGCTGACCTTGGCCTGGAGGCTACTGACACGTTGATGGAAGCCCTCAAGCGTCGCGTCGCGGTCGAGTCGGTGACTGACGAAGCGCGCATCCGCGAGATCCTTCGCGAGGAGCTCCTGGCCCTCGTCGATCCCTCGATGGATCGCTCTCTCAACCTTGAACGCCCCGAGGTCGACGGCTCCGCTCAAGCCCGCCGTCGTCCTGATGGTCGGTGAACGGCACCGGAAAGACCACGACCGTCGGCAAGCTCGCGCGCATCCTCGTTGCGGAAGACAAGTCTGTGATCCTGGGTGCCGCCGATACCTTCCGTGCCGCCGCAGCCGACCAGCTCGCCACGTGGGGTGAGCGAGTCGGCGTCGATGTTGTGCGCAGCGACCGCGAGGGTGCCGACCCGGCCTCCGTTGCTTTTGAAGCCGTGCGCGAGGGCGTCGAGCGTGACGTTGACGTCGTTCTCGTCGACACTGCGGGACGCCTGCAGAACAAGTCCACGCTGATGGACGAGCTCGGCAAGATTAAGCGCGTCATGACCAAGCAGGCACCGGTCTCTGAGGTCCTTCTGGTGCTTGATGCCACTACCGGCCAGAACGGCATGAAGCAGGCCGAGGTCTTCGCGGAGGCCACCGGCGTGACCGGCATCGTTCTGACGAAGCTCGACGGGTCCGCCAAGGGTGGCATCGTCGTCTCCGTTCAGCGTGCGCTGGGCGTTCCGGTGAAGTTCGTTGGCCTCGGCGAGGGTGCCGACGATCTGGCACCCTTTCGATCCGCAGGGCTTCGTCGACGCGATTGTGGGTTCCGCGCAGGGCTGAACCCGCCACCATGACGCGTACCTCGGCCCCGGTGAGGCGACTCCCGGGGCCGAGGTGCGCTAACCTGTGCCTAGTACAGCCGCCATCTTGGGAGTAAACACGTGTTTGGAAACCTGTCAGATCGTCTGAGCCAGTCGTTCCGTAGCCTGCGCAGCCGTGGCGTCCTGACCGAGTCGGACGTCGATCACGCGATTTCCGACATTCGTCGCGCCCTCATCGACGCGGACGTTGCGCTCCCCGTCGTTCGCCAGTTCACCACGCAGGTGCGCGAAAAGGCCTATGGTGCGGCCCGCTCGAAGGCCCTCAACCCGGGTCAGCAGGTTGTCTCCATCGTGCACGAGGAACTCGTCGAGATCCTCGGTGGTGCCACGCGTGAGCTGACCTTCGCCCAGTCCGGCCCCACCGTCTTTATGCTCGCCGGCCTCCAGGGTGCCGGTAAGACCACCCTCGCCGGAAAGCTGGGTAAGTGGCTGCGCGAGGAGGGCAAGACCGTCCTGCTCGTCGCCTCCGACCTCCAGCGCCCCAATGCCGTCCAGCAGCTTCAGGTTGTCGGCGAGCGCGCCGGCGTCAAGGTGTGGGCGCCCGAGCCCGGCAACGGCGTTGGCAACCCCGTCGAGGTCGCGAGGAGCGGCGTCGAGTTTGCCCGCCAGAGCGGCATCAACGTGGTCATCGTCGATACGGCCGGCCGTCTCGGTGTCGACCAGGAGATGATGGACCAGGCGATCGCGATCCGCGACGCCGTCAACCCCCACGAGATCATGTTCGTCCTCGACGCCATGGTCGGTCAGGACGCCGTCTCCACGTCGACGGCGTTCCGTGACGGCGTCGGCTTCACGGGCGTCGTCCTGTCCAAGCTGGACGGCGACGCGCGCGGTGGTGCCGCGCTGTCCGTTCGCGGCGTGACCGGCGCACCGATCCTGTTTGCCTCGACGGGCGAGGGATTGGATGATTTTGAGCGCTTCCACGCCGACCGTATGGCCGGCCGCATCCTCGACATGGGTGACATCCTCACCCTTATCGAGCAGGCCGAAAAGAAGATGGACGCCGAGGAGGCGGAGAAGGTCGCGGCCAAGGCGATGGCCGGCCAGCTCACCCTCGGTGACTTCCTGAGCCAGCTTCAGCAGATCAAGAAGCTCGGCTCGATGAAGAAGATGCTCGGTATGATCCCGGGTGCCGCGCAGATGCGCGAGCAGATTGAGAACTTCGACGAGCGCGAGGTCGACCGCGTCGAGGCCATCGTTCGCTCGATGACTCCCTGCCGAGCGTGAGGACGTGTCGATCCTTAACGGCTCGCGTCGCGCGCGTATCGCCCGCGGTTCTGGTACCACAGTGACTGAGGTTAACCAGCTCGTGCAGCGCTTCGAGGCCGCGCGCGAGATGATGGCGCAGATGGGCCAGATGGGTGGCGGCGTTCCCGGCATGGGTGCACTGCCCGGCCGCGGCGGCAAGGCCAAGCAGAAGGCCAACGCGCGTAAGGCGCAGGCACAGCGTGCTCGCATGAAGAAGAGCGCCCGCTCCGGTAACCCCGCGAAGCGTCGCCAGCAGGAGCTCGAGGCCATGCTGCCCCCGTCCGAGCGCAGCGCGCCTGCGGGCTCGTCCTTCGGCGTTGCTCAGGAGGCGCCCGCTCCGCGTCCGACGATCGACGATCTGCCGGACGACGTCAAGCGCATGCTCGGCCACCTCTGAGGCATGGCGTTCTCCGGCCTCGCCCTGTGGGCGGATAGCGCATCCGAGCGCCCATCGTGGGTGCGCGGCACATGGCATGTCGACGAGGGAGTGATCCGCCGCGTCTCCGACGAAACGCAGGCTCCTTCGGTCGGTGTCATTGTGCCCGGCATGGTGGATACGCACTGCCACATCGGCTACTCGGAGACCGGTTCGGTGTCCGAGGCTGAGATGGTCGAGCAGGCGCGCGCGACGCTCGCGAGCGGCGTAACCGTCGTGCGCGACTGTGGCGTGCCGGTTGATAACTCGCTTGCCGCTCGCGCAACCGGCCTGCACCTCATCCGCTGCGGTCGCCATGTTGCGCGCCCGAAGCGCTACATGCGAGACCCTGCCGCTGGACGTCGACGATCAGAGCGAGCTTCCCGCGGTCCTCGCGTCAATGGCGCACTCCTCCGACGGGTGGGTGAAGATCGTCGGTGACTGGATCGACCGCAGCGCTGGAGCAGACTCTGACCTCATGCCTCTGTGGGACCCCGCTGCGTTGACGGACGCTGTTGCCGCCGTTCACGAGGCCGGGGCGAGGATCGCAGTCCACGCGTTCTCGCACCGCGTCATCGACTCGCTCATCGAGGCCGGCGTTGACGACATCGAACATGGCAGCGGTATCGATGCGGATCAGGCCAGCGAGATTGCCGCACGCGGCATCTCGGTGACCCCGACGCTGCGCCAGGTCGAGCTCTTCAAGGGACTTTTGCCGCCCAGGCGGGGGCGAAGTACCCCGTCTATGCGGGAGACGATGCGGGGCATGTACGACGCGCGGCGCTCCCATTTCCAGATGCTCGTCGACTCTGGTGTTCTTCTCCTCATGGGAACCGACTCGGGGGGTTATCAGGAGCACGGCACGATCGCCGGCGAGCTTGACCTGTGGCTCCAGTGGGGCGCGCCCGCGCAGTTCGCGATCGATGCGGCGACGTGGGTGAGCCAGCGCTACCTCGGCTACCCCGGCCTCGTCGAGGGCGGTCCCGCTGATTTCCTCATCCTGGACGAGGATCCGAGGGACAACCCGACGATCCTCGCGAAGCCCGCGCGCGTGACGGTGGGCGGAACGTCTGTGTGGGAGCGTCCGTCCGCCTGAGCTCGTGGCAGTGATCGATTTAACCGATTCGCACGACACGGCACTCGCTCCTGACTTGGGATTGAGGGGCGAAATGTGGCATAATCGCTAGCTGTACCCGGCGGTTCGTAGACCCTCTCACTGCATGCCGTCGTGTCCCGGTCCAATGCGACCCCTGTGTTTCCCACCTCGGGACGCAAAGGTCCACACCAATTCTGAAATGGAGAGACCACTCAAGTGGCAGTTCGAATTCGCCTGAAGCGCGTGGGTAAGATCCACGCCGCCCAGTACCGTGTTGTCGTCGTCGATTCGCGCAAGAAGCGTGACGGCCGCGTCATCGAAGAGGTCGGCTACTACGATCCTCAGCCCAACCCGTCGATCATTCGCATCGACTCTGAGCGTGCCCAGTACTGGCTCGGCGTTGGCGCTCAGCCTTCCGACCAGGTCCGCAAGCTGCTGGTCCTGACCGGTGACATCGCCAAGTTCAACGGCAAGGCCGACGCTGTTTCCCGCGTCATCGTCTCCGAGGCCGACAAGGCCGCCCAGGCCGAGCAGGCCATCAAGGACGCCGAGGCTGCAGCCGAGAAGTCCAAGGCCGCTGCTTCTGCCAAGAAGGCCGAGGAAGAGGCGCCGCTGCCGCAGCCGCTGCTGAGGGCCGAGGCCGCCGAGCAGGCTTCCGAAGAAGCCGCCGGAGAGGATGCCTGAGCATGCTCGCCGACGCGTTGGAGCACCTGGTCAGCGGCATCGTTGACCACCCCGAAGATGTCGAGGTGACGCCTCGTTCCATGCGACGTGGCCAGCTTCTTGAGGTTCGCGTGAACCCCGAGGACCTGGGTCGCGTCATCGGACGCGGTGGTCGGACGGCTCGCGCGCTGCGCACCGTCATGGGTGCGTTGTCCACGCGTGGCACCGTCCGCGTTGACGTCGTCGACACGGATCGCGAGTAAGACTCGCACACGTCGCGAAGGGGTCCGGCACTGCCGGGCCCCTTCGTTGTATCCTTCGGGGGAGTCCCCGTTTATCGTCAGGAGAACACATGCAGCTCACAGCCGCTATCGTCGGCCCCGCCCACGGCTTTGCGAGGCGAGGTCATCGTGGACGTGCGCAGCGACGATCCCGAGGTGATGGCACCCGGGTCGCGCTTGGACATTGCGGGGGATCAGCGCAGCCTGACTGTGCGCAGCGTTCGCGTGCACAAGGATCGTGTGCTCGCATCGTTTGAGGAGTGCTCCACTCGTGAGGATGCGGAGGCTCTGCGTGGCGCCCGCCTGCTTGTCGACGCTCACCCCGAGGAGGATGCCTGGTACCCGCACGAGCTCAAGGGTCTCCAGGCGCGCACTCCGTCCGGTGATGTCCTTGGTAGCGTCAGTGGACTGACCCCGGGCGCGGCTCAGGATTTGCTTCTCGTTGCCACGGATCGAGGCACTGTTATGGTTCCCTTCGTAACGGCCCTCGTTCCCTACGGTCGACGTTGAGGGAGGGTCGTTGTTATCGACGCGCCTCCCGGCTTGTTTGACGACGATGCGGTGTCGGAGCGCGAGGGCGACTGACACCGTGCGCTTCGATCTCATCTCGATTTTCCCTGATTATTTTGCGCCCCTTCGCCTGTCTCTGATGGGGAAAGCGGAGGACGCCGGCCTCGTGCATCTGCAGGCGCACGATCTGCGCGATTGGGCCACCGGCAACATCGCAGCGTCGATGACACTCCCCTACGGCGGTGGTGCGGGCATGGTGATGCGTGCCGATGTGTGGGCGCGTGCCCTGACGATGTACTGTCCGTCCCGCTTGCCGGCTGTCGCGACGAAGGTGCCACTGCCTCGCCGCGTCGCGTCCTCGCGATTCCGACGCCGTCTGGCACGCCGCTGACCCAGCCGCGCGTGGAGGACCTGCGCGCGCCGACCAGATCATCGTCGCCTGCGGGCGCTATGAGGGTATTGACGCGCGCGTCGCCGAGCACTACCGCAGCGTCGGCGTCGAGGTCGTCGAGTTCTCGATCGGCGACTACGTGCTCAACGGCGGCGAGGTCGCCGCGATGGTCCTCACCGAGGCAGTCGCGCGTCTCCTCGACGGCTTCATGGGGAAACCCGGGACTCCCTCGTTGAAGAGTCGCACTCGGGCGCGGGACTCCTCGAATACCCCGTGTTCACCAAGCCGAGGGAGTTTCGCTCGCTTGAGATTCCCGAGGTTCTCCTCGGCGGCAACCACGCGGCGATTGAGCGATGGCGCCGCGACCGTGCGATTGAGAAGACAGCTAGCGTCCGCCCCGATCTCGCGCTGTCGCTGGACGCTTCTTCCCTGACGGCTGAGGACCGCGCGACTCTGGCGCGCTGCGGCGTGGCGTACCCGCGGTGAGGGAGCGGCGGAACGCCCTGAGCGTGCGCAGGCTGCGCCCTGAGGACGTCGGCGCGTCAGCGAGCTCGCCGCGCGCACGTTCCCGGACGCGTGCCCGGACCCCTCTGCCCAGCGAGGCCATCGAGAGCATCATCGCGACGCAGCTCGCGTCCGAGGTGTTCGAGGCTGCTATCGCCCGATCCCGATCAGCATCGTCTATTTGTTGCCGAGGCCGGGTGCAGACCTCGTCGGTTACGCGTTGACCCATGTCGGCCCGGATGCGTTGCCGAGCGACCTGGTGCGCCCCGGACGCGTGGAGGAGGGCAGCGCCTATCTGTCTCAAGTGCTATGTCGACCGGGCGTGGCGGGGCAGCGGCATCGCGGACGCGCTGATCGAGCACGCCGTCGCAGACGCCGGCGCGGCAGGACACCGCGCGATCGTGCTGGGAACCAACCGAGGGCAACAAGGCGGCGCAAGCTTTTACAAGCGGCATGGATTCCGCAAGCGGTCGACCCGAACATTCGACGTGGGTGGCGTACGCAACTACGACGTCGTCATGGTGCGTGATCTCACCGCATAACACGGTGGCGCACTGGCCCTAGTGTGCCCTGCTGTGGGACAATAGCGAGGATTGTGCGCGGTTCATCCTGCCGCAGGGGGACACCGAGGCGCACGATCGCACGTCAAGTGAGCGGGCTCGACCCGCCCAACCAGGCGCTTCCGACCTGCGGCAGTGGCGTCAAGGAGAAGAAATGCAGAAGCTGGACGCCGTTGATGCGGCTTCGCTGCGCGATGACATCCCCTCGTTCCGAGCCGGCGACACCCTCAAGGTGCACGTCAAGGTCATCGAAGGTAACCGCTCTCGTATCCAGGTCTTCCAGGGTGTCGTGATCGCTCGTCGCGGTCACGGTGTGTCCTCCACGTTCACCATCCGCAAGGTTTCCTTCGGCGTGGGCGTTGAGCGTACCTTCCCGGTTCACGCCCCCACGATCGACCACATCGAGGTCGTCACCAAGGGCGACGTGCGTCGCGCCAAGCTCTACTACCTGCGCGAGCGTCACGGCAAGGCCGCGAAGATCAAGGAACACCGTTCCGGCAAGTCCGCCTGAGGCTTGCCAGGCATACGCCTTGGCATTTTTCACGGAAAGGCCCGACACCGCGCGCCGGTGTCGGGCCTCGCCGTATCCTGGGATGGTTGACGCTACGACAAGGAGATTGGATGACACCGACAGCAGGACCGTCGCTCGGCCCACTGCATTCGCCTTCTCTTCGGGATCGTGATCGCGCGGAGGCCCGCGCTCGGCGCAATCCGCTCGTGTGGCTGCGCGAGATCCTCGTTATCATTGTCGTCGCTCTCGTGATCTCGTCGCTGCTGCGCGCCTTCATCGTTCAGGTTTTCTGGATCCCCTCACCCTCGATGCACAACACACTGGTGGAGGACGATCGCATCGCCGTCTCGCGTGTCGATGCGCTGCGTTCGAACGTGCACCGCGGGGATGTCGTCGTCTTCGATGACACGCTCGGTTGGCTGGGTTCGTCGCAGTCGACATCTTCCTCAGTGCTGCGCCGCCTGGGCGAGTTCACCGGTTTCGTCCCGGGTGGTAGTGAGCAGACGCTCGTGAAGCGCGTCATCGGTGTCGGAGGCGATCGCGTGTCGTGCACCAGCGCGAACGGCAAGGTGAGCGTCAACGGAGTTGAGCTTGACGAGACCTACGTGCCCGATGGCCAGGTGCCGTGTGGCGAGCGCACTTTTGACGTCGTCGTTCCCGAGGGACACCTGTGGGTGATGGGTGACAATCGTTCGAACTCTGCCGATTCCCGCTACCACATGGGGTCGGGGCAGTCTCCCCTACGTACCCGTTTCCTCGGTTGTCGGTACCGTTCAGGCGGTTATCTGGCCGACGTCGCGTTGGACGACGGACATTGCGCACCACGAGGTATTCGCCTCTGTTCCGGACGCCTCATGACGACCGCCTCGCGTGACCTTGAGGTCTCCCTCGCTCGCCGGTGGGGGATCGTCGCTGGGATGGACGAGGTGGGGCGCGGGGCTCTGGCAGGCCCGGTCGCCGTGGGCGTGGCGCTCATCGGTGTCGATGCCGCACCGGTTCCAGAAGGTCTCACCGACTCGAAGGCACTGACCGCTCGTCGACGCGAGGCCCTCGTCGAACCCGTGCGTGAGTGGGCCTTGGCTTGCGCAGTTGGCTACGCCTCCCCACAGGAGATCGATGACTGGGGCATCATCGCCGCGCTTCGCCTGGCGGGCCGCCGCGCTCTCGCCGAGGTAGCCAGCCACGGCCTCGTTCCGGGTGGCGTCCTGCTGGACGGCTCCCACGATTGGCTCTCCGCACCCGGTGACCTGTTCGGAGCCATCGACGGGCCCGACGATCCTTTCGGCGTCGATCTGCCCGTCCAGATGCAGGTGAAGGCCGACGCTTCTTGCGCGGTCGTCGCCGCAGCTTCCGTCCTTGCGAAGGTCGAACGCGACCACCTCATGCAGGAACTTGCGGATCCGGGCTATGGATGGGCGTCGAACAAGGGGTATGGGTCGGCCGCTCACACTCGCGCGATCGTCGAGCTCGGCGTGTCGGAGCATCATCGTCGCTCGTGGAAGATGCCGACGCAGGCCACAAAGTAGGGCGCGCCGGGTGGCGTGGCTCCGCCGTGGCGCGCGGCCCGGCATGATGGTGGCGTGAGCGAAGAAATCGAAGGTTACGAAAACAATCTGGAGCTGGAACTCTTCAGGAGTACCGCGACGTTATCGGGTTGTTCAAGTACGTCGTGGAGACCGAGAGGCGTTTCTACCTGTGCAATCACGTTGACGTGCAGGCGCGCCCGGTCGGTGGCGACGTCTTCTTCGAACTGACGCTGTCCGACGCGTGGGTGTGGGACATCTACCGCTCGTCGCGCTTCGTGCGCTCGGTGCGTGTCATCACCTACAAGGACGTCAACGTCGAGGAACTCTCCAAGCCGGAGCTCGACATCCCGTAGTCCGTGATCGCCCGGTCCTGGGTTATCCACAGGCCTTTTGTCAACCGCTCCCTATCCACAGGGCGCGGTTTTCGCATTGTGGAACTGATTGTCTCGGGCGCACTGTGGGTGCGGAGGTGATCCGTGATGGGATGCTCAACACGGCCCGATCGTCGGGCCTTGGGCTGCCGCGGGCGAGTATACCGCCCGGCTGGCGCTCGAAGAGGAAGGTCTACGCCTTCTTGATACCAACTGGCGCGATGGTCGTCGGGGTGAGCTCGATATCATCGCGCGCGACGAGACCGATCCGCAGCATTCGTGGACCGTGATCGTGGAGGTGCGCACCAGGGTGGGGCGTCGAAAGGGGAGTGCCCTCGCTCGGTCGACCATCGCAAGGTGTCGCGCCTGCGAACGCTGACGGGTGCGTGGTGCAGGGCCCATGGTCACCTTGCTTCGCGCGTGCGCATCGACGTCGTTGCTATCACGGTGGACGCGCGGACGCTGGGAGTCGTGGCCGGGTCCCATGGACGAGGCCGTGGATCTTCGCGCTCTGGGGGCACAGGTTGTGTGGTTGCGGGTGTGCAATGAGAGGGCCGGGGCTTGCACGCACGTATTCCATGAGCATCGTCGGCATTGAGGGACACCTGGTCGATGTGGAGACGTATGCGGGGTCGGGACTCGTGGCGTTTACGCTCGTTGGCTTGCTCGACACGTCCGTGCGCGAGGCCCGTGATCGCGTGCGCTGCGTTCGAGTCGTGTGGCCTGGACGTGTTGGACCAACGAATCACCGTGAATCTGTCCCCAGCTGGCATTCCGAAGTCAGGGGTCGGCTTTTCGATCTGTCGATCGCGGCGTCCATCGCTTTGGCGACGGGCCTCGTGTCGCCCGTGGCTTTTTGAAGATGCGGTGCTCGTTGGTGAGCTTGCGTTGGATGGGAGTATCCAGCCTGTGCGCGGGCGTCCTGCCGGCTGTTCTGGCAGCGCGTTCGCGGGGCGTGCGCCGCGTGATCGTTCCGTCGGCATGTGCCCAGGAGGCGCGTCTGGTCAGCGGCATTGACGTGATTGACTTCGCGCATCTGGCGGACCTGATCGCATGGGCGGGGAGAGGCTGAAAAGGCTCCGTTCCACGGGAGGATGGGCATCCGCAGCGAGGGCGAAGGCAACGATGAACCAACGTTCGTAGACATGGCGGACGTGCGCGGTCAGCCGGAAGCAGTCGCGGCGATGGAAGTTGCGGCTGCCGGTGGGCACCACGTGTTTCTTCTGGGAGAGCCCGGATCCGGAAAGACGATGCTGGCGTCCCGACTCCCGACGATACTTCCAGATCTCGACGCCGACACCGCTCTCGTGACAACCTCGTTGCATTCCGTGGCGGGCCTGTTGCCATCCTCGATGTCACTGATGACGCGGCCTCCGTTCCAAGCCCCGCACCACTCGGTGACCATGCCGGCGCTGATTGGTGGCGGCACGCGCATGCTCGTCCCCGGGGCGGCGTCGCTGGCGCACGGAGGGATTCTCTTTCTCGACGAGGCCGCCGAATTCGCTCCCTCCGTCCTCGATTCCTTGCGCGAACCCCTCGAATCGGGTGTCATCCATGTGCACCGATCCGGTGTTCAGGCACGGTATCCCGCAGCATTCCAACTGGTGATGGCATCCAATCCCTGCCCGTGCGGAGGTGGACACGGTGGGCGTCGGTGCACTTGTTCGTCGATCAACCGACGCAGGTATCTCGCGCGTTTGTCCGGGCCATTGCTGGATCGAATGGACATCCGCATCGACGTCCATACCCCCACTCGGGCGGATCTAGCGGCGACGCAGACGCGACGACTCTGCGTCGATTCGCCAGCGCGTGATTGAAGCTCGAGCACGGGCGCGCAAGCGGCTCCAGGACACGCCGTGGACTATGAACGCGCACTTCCGGGAGCGTGGCTGCGCCACCACTCAGGGCATCGATGCCTCGCTCATTCATGAACTCGATCGACTCGTCGATTCCGGTCACTCGTCCATGCGCGGGATCGACCGGATGCTACGGCTGGCATGGACGCTCGCCGATCTCGAGGCTGCGCCTCGGCCGACCTGACCATATCGTCGCAGCGCAGCAGCTGCGGAACGGAGCGGACCACTATGAATGACATCAGAACTATGGGAGGCTGCCTGGTGGTCTGCCGTCGCCGAGCCGGCTAGACCCTGCGCGCGCATCCTTCGTCAGGCCTTAGGGGATCGAGATGCGCGCGCATGGCTGATCGGAAGCTGGTCGGCACCGCCGTCGTCGCTTGCCTGTCACTCGAGGATTGACTGGCGCACGCAGTGGAACCGGTGGAGGCAGCGCGCTCTCGGTCGATATCGACAGTGAGCTCACACGCGTCGCTCGTGCGGGTGGTGGATTCATGATTCCTGGCGATCCGCGCTGGCCCGAGCACCTTGCGTGCCTGGGGGAGGAGGAGCCGATGGGGCTGTGGTTCCTTGGCGACCTGCCAGAGGCTCCGCGTGCGGACCGTCATCTGTCCATCGTGGGTGCTCGCGCCTCCACCGGAGCTGGAAACAGGAGTGCCCGCAACATGGCGGCATTCGTCGCTGCGGCAGGGGTGACGGTGGTGTCTGGGGGAGCGATCGGCATTGATATCGAGGCTCACCGCGGGGCCCTGTCCGCGCGTGGGCACACGATCTGCATCCTCGCCGGCGGCGTATGCAATCCCTACCCCGCGTGCCACGGTGGTGATTTTCGCGCCGTCATTGATGGGGGCGGTGCCCTTATCTCGGAGGTTGCGCCAACCGCCAGGCCAGCGAAGTGGCGTTTCCTGACGCGGAACCGCCTGATTGCCGCGTGGAGCGGAGCAACCGTGGTCGTCGAGGCGGGAGCGCGCTCAGGCGCCCTAGCGACGGCGCGCCGTGCCATGGAATACGGGCGTGAGCTAGGGCGCAGTGCCCGGCGCGGTCGACGCTCCGATGTCGGTCGGGTGCCTCGAGCTTGCGCGCAACGGAGCGACGATCATCCGCGACGGGCGCGACGCCCTCGAACTCGTTCGCCCGGTCAGCGCCGACGCACCGAGCCTCTCTTCGGCATGCCGGTCGACGAGGATCGCGGCGTTGATGCTCTGGAACCGACCCAGCGTCGGGTGTGGGAGGCGCTTCCCAGGAGTGCGCCTCGCATCGGTTGAAAGCGATCTGCGTCGCTGCAGCTCTGTCGCGCGACGAAGTCGAACCACGCGCTCATGGATCTGTCGGTTGCTGGCTTAGTGTCGGGCTCGACGCGTGGCTGGACGCGAACAGGCGCAGGCAGACCGTAGGATATCGGCATGACACGCAAACGTGGGGAGCGCTGGGAAGAGTACCTGCGCCTTGGGCGGCGGATGAGTCCCCACACTATCTCCGCGTATCTCGCGGATCTGCACTCGCTCATGGAGTTCCTCTCGCTTCAGCAGGACGCCACGGAGGAACAGTTGCGCGATACGCTGACGCAGCGAGCCATTCGTTCGTGGCTTGCTTGCACGCTCGCGGATGGGGGAGCGCGCTCGACGATCGCGCGCCACACCGCCGCGATTCGCAACTTCACCTCCTGGGCAATGCGTGAAGGAATCCTGGTGAGTGACCCCGCAGCGCTCCTGTCGTCTCCGCGCGCGGATCAGCGTCTGCCGTCTCCGCTCGACGAATCCGATGCGAGGGTGCTTCTCAATGCTGCGCGGGATGAGGCCGCAGCGGAGGAGCCTCCCAGATCCGCAATTGGGCAATCCTCGAGCTGACGTACGCGTGCGGGCTTCGCGTCTCCGAAGTCTGTGCCCTCGACATCTCCTCCTTGAACCGCGAGGCCCTCACCGTGCGCATCGTTGGTAAAGGCAACAAAGAGCGGGTGGTTCCCTACGGGTCCTCCCTGCTGCCGACGCCCTCGACCATTGGTTGGTTCGAGGCCGTCCCCCAGTTGGCCGGGGGATCGCAGCGGGCACGCGCTCTTCCTCGGCGACAAGGGTGGTCGCATCGACCCGCGCATCGTGCGGTCGATGGTACATCAAGATGGCCGCGCGAGCAGGCGTGCACGACATCGCGCCACACGGACTCCGACATTCCACGGCGACACACTTGCTGCAGGGCGGGAGCCGACCTGCGCGCGGTCCAGGAGATGCTCGGTCACTCGTCGCTGTCAACCACCCAGCGCTACACCCACGTCGATACCGCCCGCCTGAGCGCGATCTACCAGCGGGCGCACCCGCGCGCCTAGGACCCGCTCGCTCGCTTGTGCTGTCGCGAACGGTGATCGCCGCCCGCGGTCGGTCACTCGGGCACGGGCTATCGAGCCGGCGCGTCGTCCCAGGGGAGAAGCCGCGGATGCCCGAGCGTCATACGTATCGGATCGATGTACGTACGCCTGCCGGTCTTTCGCGCCCCAGTGCAGCGTGGGTGAATCCCCTTCGACGACGCCGATGACGTCCCCTTTCTCGACGCGATCGCCAACAGCAACGGATGGCGTCACGGGCAGATACGTCGACCAGACGACGTCGCCCGCCGACGTCGTGACGAATCGAGATGACGCCCCGGCCCGCGATGGGACCTGCGATCGTCACGGTCCCGGATGCGCACGCGTACACCGGGGATGGTGCCGGGATATCGCAACGTCACCCGCGGCGCCCGGGAAGCCAGTCGTGGGCAGGGTGGGGCGAATCCTTCGACGACGGGCACCGGGCTCACCTGTGGGCCATTGCCACCGTTCGCGGTGCGAGGGCTGCTACGCCCTGGCGGTGTCGCGACAATGAAACAGTACGCCGATGAAGGCGGAGATGAGTGAGAACGCGCTGAAGCGGCTGCGTTGGCGGATTGCAGAGGTCATGACATCAGCGTGCGGGACAGTGGCGCATCGGTCTAGTCGCCCGGCGCCGGTTGTGGATACTGCCATGGCGCGAAATGCCCCTGTGGATAACCGAGCGAAGACGGCGTGTCTGTACGGAGCTGCCCCGGCCTCGTCCAGGTGCATCCAGTAGGCAACGTCTCATGCGCCTGGTTTCGGACATTTGCGCACTTGTGAGGTAAGATAGCCGGGCACTTGCCCTGTGCAGGTGACTTCGCGTGCCATTATCGCGACCCACGGGAAACCGCCAGGGGAGCGAGGCGCGGCGGCTTCGGTCCCTTCGGGGATGGTCGCCGGTCATGGCACCAGGGTGCGCAACGCGCACAGCAAACCGATAACCCGGGGGAAACCCCACTGATCACTCGCGACTTGCGGGGAAAGGACGAACCATGGCAGTCGTTACCATGCGTCAGCTCCTCGAGTCCGGTGTCCACTTCGGCCACCAGACTCGCCGTTGGAACCCGAAGATGAAGCGCTTCATCCTCACCGAGCGCAACGGCATCTACATCATCGACCTGCAGCAGACCATTGCTGACATCGATATCGCTTTCGACTTCGTGAAGCAGACCGTCGCCCACGGCGGCACCCTGCTCTTCGTTGGCACCAAGAAGCAGGCCCAGGAAGCCGTGGCCGAGCAGGCCCAGCGCGTCGGCATGCCCTACGTGAACCACCGTTGGCTCGGCGGCATGCTCACCAACTTCTCGACCGTTGCCACCCGTCTGCAGCGCCTGAAGGAACTCGAGCAGATCGACTTCGACGACGTGGCCTCCTCCGGTCACACCAAGAAGGAACTGCTCATGATGCGCCGCGAGAAGGACAAGCTCTCGCGCACCCTGGGCGGCATCCGCGACATGACCAAGGTTCCCTCGGCCGTGTGGATCGTCGACCCCAAGAAGGAGCACCTCGCGGTCTCCGAGGCTCGCAAGCTGCGCATCCCGATCGTCGCCATCCTCGACACCAACGCGGATCCGGACGAGGTCGACTACCGCATCCCCGGCAACGATGACGCCATCCGCGCCGTCGCGCTGCTGACCCGCGTGATCGCCGACGCCGTCGCCGAGGGCCTGATCGCTCGCTCCGACGTCCGCAAGGGCAAGGGCGAAGAGGCCGCCGCTGAGCCGCTGGCTGAGTGGGAGCGCGAGCTCCTCGAGGGCGAGGTCAAGGCCGACGAGGCTGCCGCCGCCGCCGAGGCCGCCAAGCAGGACTGAACGTTTTTAACTGAGAGGAATCATCCGATGGCGAATTTCACCGCTGCAGATGTGAAGGCGCTGCGTGAGCAGACCGGCGCCGGCATGATGGATGTCAAGAAGGCTCTGACCGAGGCCGACGGCGACGCCGAGAAGGCTCTCGAGATCATCCGCCTGAAGGGCCTGAAGTCCCTGTCCAAGCGCGAGGGCCGCCAGGCCTCCGCCGGCCTGCTGGCCGCGCAGACCGACGGCACCGTCGGCGTGCTGGTCGAGGTCAACTCCGAGACCGACTTCGTCGCCAAGAACCAGAAGTTCATCGACTTCTCCAACGAGGTTCTGGCCGCCGCCGTTGCTTCCAAGGCTGCCGACCTGGACGCGCTGCTCGCCGCCCCCATGGGCGAGGGCACCGTCAAGGACCGCCTGGACGCCTTCGCCGCCATCATCGGCGAGAAGCTGCAGATTGGCCGCATCGTGCGCGTTGAGGGCGAGAACGTCGACCTCTACCTGCACCAGACCAACCCCGACCTGCCCCCGCAGGTTGGCGTCTTCGTCGTCACCGATGCCGCGGGCAAGTCCGTTGCCCACGACATCGCGATGCACGTTGCCGCTTACATGCCCGCCTACCTCGATCGCGATTCGGTTCCGGCCGACGTGCTCGACAAGGAGCGCGCGACCCTCGAGAAGATCACGCTTGAGGAAGGCAAGCCCGCCAACATCGTTCCTAAGATCGTTGAGGGCCGCCTGAACGCGTTCTACAAGGACAACTGCCTCGTTGACCAGGCCTTCGCGCGTGACCCCTCGAAGTCCGTCGGCCAGGGTCCTCAGGAGGCCGGTGCCACGGTCACCAACTTCGTGCGCGTGCACGTCGGGTGCCTGATCTGGACACGTCGTCAGCTTGCTGACAAATGGGAGCGGTCCCGCCGAACGGCGGGGCCGCTTCCCTTTTACCAGGTAGTATGGTTCTTAACCGTTCCGCCCTTCCCGGGCCGTTACAAAGGAGAAGCGTCATGTCGACGAACCGCCGCGTTTTGCTCAAGCTGTCCGGAGAAGCATTCGGGGGTGGGTCGATCGGTTTGGACCCCAAGGTTGTCCGCAACATCGCGGAGCAGGTCGCGACGGCTGTGCGCGAGGGTATCCAGGTGGCGATCGTCGTCGGTGGCGGCAACTTCTTCCGCGGTGCGCAGCTCGCCCGCGAGGGGTCTTGAGCGCTCCCGCGCGGACTACATGGGCATGCTTGGCACCGTTATGAACGCTCTCGCACTCCAGGACTTTATCGACCAGTCCGGCGTTCCCTGCTCGCGTGCAGACGGCCATCACGATGGCTCAGGTTGCCGAGCCCTACCTGCCGCTTCGAGCGATTCGTCACCCTGGAGAAAGGGACGCGTCGTCGTTTTCGGTGCTGGTGCGGGCCTGCCGTACTTCTCGACCGACACGGTGTCTGCTCAGCGCGCCCTCGAGATTCACTGCGACGAACTTCTCGTCGCGAAGAACGGTGTGGACGGCGTGTACGACGACGATCCGAACAAGAACCCCTGATGCTCACCGCTTCGACACCCTGACGTATTCTGAGGCGCTGCGACGCGATCTCAAGGTGATTGACGGTTCGGCGCTGGCCCTGTGCCGCGACAACGGGCTGACCACGCGCATCTTTGGCATGGGTGGCGACGGTGCCGTGACCCGCGCGCTGATGGGCGATGAAATCGGTACCCTAGTGACGGCGTGATATAACCTTCACAGACCACTGACTTAAAGGAGCTCATAGTGATCGACGATATTCTCCTCGAGGCCGAGGAAAAGATGGACAAGGCCGTGGAAGCGGCCAGCCACGAGTTTTCGAACATTCGTACCGGGCGCGCGACGTCTTCGATGTTCGAGCAGCTTCTGGTGGACTACTACGGCGCTCCGACGCCGATGCAGCAGCTTGCTAGCTTCCAGATTCCCGAGGCCCGCACCGTCCTGATCTCTCCCTTCGATCGCACCGCGACCCAGGAGATCATCCGTACTCTGCGTGAGTCGGACCTCGGCGTGAACCCGACCGACGACGGCAACGTTGTTCGCGTCGTTCTGCCCGCACTGACGGAGGAACGCCGTAAGGAGTACGTGAAGCAGGCCAAGAGCAAGGCCGAGGACGGTCGCGTGTCCGTGCGTGGCGTGCGCCGTAAGGCGAAGGATCAGCTCGATCGCCTGAAGAAGGACGGCGAGGCCTCCGAGGACGACGTCGATCGCGCAGAAAAGCAGCTTGATTCGCTGACGAAGGCCCACACCGAGCAGATCGACAAGATGCTCGCGACGAAGGAAAGCGAACTGCTGACGATCTGATGGCGTCGACGGATCGTTCACTTCTTGCCCGAGTCTTCTCCCCGGGCCCCACTCGTGACAATCATCCCGCGGGTGGGGCAACGGGGAAGGCCGGGCGTAATCTTCCGCAGGCGATCACGACCGCTGTTGTCCTGATCGCTGCGGTTGCCATCCCTCTGTTCACGTCGCTGCCTGCGTTTGTCGGCGTTATTGCTTTCGTGTGTCTCGTCGGCATTTGGGAGCTCGCGGGCGCGTTCGCGCGCATGGGCATCACCCTGACGGTCACACCGTTGTACGTCGGCGCTATCGGCATGGTGACCTGCGCGTGGTGGCTGGGCACAGAGGGCATGCTCTTCGCCCTGTACATCACCGTGTTCGTCTGCGCGGCGTGGAGACTCCTGGACCGTCGTCAAGAGTCGCGGATGAGCGACGTTGTGTCGTCAACGTTTGCCGCCGTCTACGTGCCGTTCCTGGCTTCGTTCGTTGTGCTCATGATGGCGGCGTGGCACAACGCCTGGGTGTTCGTCGTCTTTGAGCTCATGGTCATTGCTAACGACACCGGTGGCTGGGCTGTCTGGCGTCATGTTCGGCAAGCACCCCATGGCTCCCTGCTCTGTCCCCGAAGAAGTCGTGGGAAGGCTTTGCAGGTTCCGCACTGACGGCTATCGCCGTCGGCGTGGTCGGGCTGTGGCTGCTGGGAGCTTCCTGGTGGTGGGGTGTCGTTGCGGGTATCTCCATCGCCTTTGTGGGTACGATGGGCGACCTGACCGAGTCTCTCATTAAGCGTGAGGCCGGCCTGAAAGACATGTCGCAGATCCTGCCGGGCCACGGTGGTGTTCTCGACCGAGTGGACGCGCTGCTCATGAGCGCGCCGGTTGCCTACTTCATTTTTCGCGTGGGCGCTGCCGGGTATTTCTTGGGAGTCTCAGCCATTGAGCCACACGACTAGGGACAGGACGCGGGGCGCAGGGCCGCTCCCCGCGAGGAGGCCACGGCCGCGGCGCAGCGTCTCCAAGGTGCGCGCCGTGAGGTTCGTCCGACCGATCAGCCGCCGGAGGGTGCGACGCACAAGGATGCTAAGCCGGTCCTGTCGTTCACCGCGAAGCGGCGTGGTAAGGCGCCGTCGCACCTCGCTGACCTGGATGCAGCGGGTCGTAAGCAGGTACTCAAGGACCTGGGGCTGCCCGCATTCCGCGCCGATCAGCTGTCGCGCCACTACTTCACGCATTTCGAGGCCGACCCTGAGCGCATGAGTGACATTCCGGCTGGCATGCGCGCCCAGGTTAGCGAGGCTCTCCTGCCGACGCTCGTGTCGAAGGTCGTCTCGTTGGAGGCGGACGGCGGCCGCACGATCAAGGACCTGTGGCGGCTGTACGACGGGGCCCAGGTGGAGTCGGTGCTCATGCGCTACCCGCAGCGCACCACCCTGTGCGTGTCCTCGCAGGCCGGTTGCGGCATGGCGTGTCCGTTTCTGTGCGACGGGGCAGATGGGCTCGACTCGTAACCCGTCGACGGCGGAAATCGTCGATCAGGTGCGCTACGCGCAGGCGGCATGCCGAGATGGAGCGCTCGCTGGGTGGGACCCACGACGCTGTCGAAACGTCGTGTTCATGGGAATGGGTGAGCCGCTGGCCAAATTACAAGACGGTGATCGGAGCCCTGCATCGCCTCATCGATCCCGCGCCAGAGGGTTTCGGTATGAGCGCGCGCAATATTACCGTCTCCACGGTCGGCCTGGTTCCCGCGATTAAGAAGCTTGCGGGGGAGGGGATGCCGGTGACGCTCGCGGTGTCGCTGCATGCTCCCGACGACGATCTGCGTGATGAGCTCATTCCGATCAACTCGCGCTGGAAGGTCGGGGAGCTCCTGGATGCTGCCCGCGCCTACTTCCTGGCAACGGGACGGCGCGTGTCGATCGAGTACGCGCTCATCAAGGACATGAACGATCAGGAGTGGCGCGCCCAGCTTCTGGCCGACGAGCTCAACAAACGAGGCCATGGCTGGGTTCACGTGAACCCCATTCCTCTGAACCCGACGCCGGGATCGATTTGGACGGCGTCTACGAAGCATGCCCAGGATGCGTTCGTCAAGCGCCTGCGCGACAACGGAATTGCGACGTCGATTCGCGATACCCGGGGTTCCGACATCGACGGCGCATGCGGGCAGCTGGCGACGGCGGTTGCTGACGGTAAACGCCCGGTCGGGGAGGAGCGCGCGTGAGTACGATCGATTTTTTTCGCGCACGTTCTTGCGCGAGGGCTACGACATGAGCGAGGTGCGCGCATTCCTCGCCGAGGTGGAGCGCACAATCAGGGGGCAGACGAGCGAGCCGGATCAGATCGTGACCGCCCGCAAGGCTGAGGAGATAGAGTTTTCCGTCAAAGTTCCGTGGCTTCGACATGGACCAGGTGGACGCCGAGATCGATCGCTTGATCGGCGTGTTGAGGGGGCTTGATCGCGACCGCGAGTGGGCGGCCCAGCATGAGGGCGAGGCCGGCGAGGAAGTGTCGGCTGCCGACGCGGACGAGCCCTGCCCCGGCCTCGTTGACCGACTCCGCACAGCGGTCCCGAAGCGCCCGCAATTCCTTCCGCAGCTTCTCATGCGCCCGCCGCCTCCGACATCGGGGCCAATCGCCCCTGGGACGCGTATACCCCGGGCGGATTCCGGTGACGTGCCGGTGTCCCCGAAGCCGCCAGAAGCACTCGTTGTCCCCGCGCCGACCGCCGACGCGAGCGCGCCAGTGGCCACCGATAGCCTCGACGTCGACCGCATGCTCGATCGCATCGCGGCCGATCCGCCCATCCAGACGGTCGTGGACCAGGTGGCCGCCGAGTTCGGCACGCCTGAAGCCGTCGATCAGATTCTTCGTTCTATGACACAGGAAAAGGAGCAGTCATGACTGAGTTTCCTAGGGTTGGTCTCTTCTCGAAGGGCTACGACTGCGAACAGGTCGATGCGTTCTTCGAAGATGCTCGCCGCGCCTACGAGGGTGGCGTTCCCCCGGAGCAGTTCAGCTCTGAGCAGGTGCGTCTGGCGACTTTTGAGCTGAAGAATCGCGGCTACAACATTGATGCTGTCGACGGTGCGATGAACCGTCTGGAGGCCGCTTTCGTCAACCGTGATCGAGCGGATTCCGTCGCCGCCGAGGGTGAGGCAGCGTGGTACGACCGCGTCGCTGACCGCGCGACGACCCTGTACCCGCGTCTGCAGCGTCCTCGCGGTGAGCGCTTCGCACATCCGACGTCGGGGCGTGGCTACTCCTGCGAGGAAGTCGATGACTTGCTGGATCGTATCGCAGCGTACTTCAACGAGGCCGGGGAGCTGACCGCTGACGAGATTCGCCAGTCGACCTTCCGGCCCAAGCGCGGCAAGAAGGCTTACATGGAGGGCCCCGTGGACGCCTCACCCGGGCGTGCTGTCGAAATTCTGCTTGCGGTTGACTGATGCCCGTGTCGGTGGAGGAGCACACAGCCACGATTCCTGTTGTCCCTGCTCGGTTCGACGGGTTCGATTGGTACCCAGGCGCGTGAGGTAATCGAATCGCACCGTGGGCGTTTCGACGTTCTTGGTGTGAGCGCCGGCGGTGCGTCGATCACCGAGCTCGCTGCGCAGATCGTCGCGTTGAACCCCGCGTACGTGGGCGTGGCTCGCGATGTTCGCGAGGAATTGTCAGCCGCTGTGGAGTCGATGGGCGGCACGTGTCCCGGAGGTTTTTCGTCGGTGACAATGCATCCGTCGAGGTTGTGTGCGCGTCCGTTGAACGGGCGGCGCAGCTGTATCCGTCGGCGACGCCGGTGGTGCTCAACGGCATAACGGGCGGGGTGGGCCTGTCGTCGACGCTTGCGGCTTTGACGTGCGGTGCCCGCCTGGCGTTGGCGAACAAGGAGTCTCTGGTTGTCGGCGGTGCGCTGGTGAAGAACGCGATGCGTTTTCCCGGCCAGATTGTTCCGGTGGATTCCGAGCACTCCGCGATCGCTCAGGCGTTGGCCTCGGGTGTGCATGAACGCGGTCTGACTTCTCCGGTTGTTTCGGGCCGGTCCGAGGTCGCGGACCTCGTTCTCACCGCTTCGGGAGGCCCGTTCCGCGGTCGGAGCGCGAGGAGCTGCGCGGCGTGCGCGCTGAGCAGGCGTTGGCGCATCCCACGTGGCAGATGGGTCCCGTCGTCACGATCAACTCCTCGACGCTGATCAATAAGGGGTTGGAGCTGATCGAGGCTCACCTGCTGTTCGATGTGGCACCCGAGCACATTGTCGCGACCGTTCATCCGCAGTCGATCGTGCATTCGATGGTGACGTGGTGTGACGGTGCGACGACGCTTCAGGCGTCGCCGCCGGACATGCGCTTGCCGATCGCGCTCGGGCCTGACGTGGCCCGAGCGTCTCGCAGGACGTTGAGCAGCCCCTGACCTGGGTCTCCGCATCGGAGTGGACCTTTGAGCCGGTGGATAACGAGACGTTCCCCGCGATCAACCTTGCTCGCTTCGCGGTCGCGGCCTCGGCGACGCATCCCGCGGTGCTCAACGCCGCGAACGAGGTGCTAGTTGACGCGTTTATCGCGGGGGAGGTGCCGTGGCTTGCCATCGTGGACACGGTGTCGAGCGTCGTGCATGAGCACGAGGGCGTCGCGCACCCTCGTTGGAAGACATTGTGGCCGCACAGCGCTGGGCTGATCAGCGTGCGCGCGAACTCGTTCGCGTCGGCCAGTGGAAGGATATGTGAGCGTGGGCTCAATCGTCGGTATTGTCGTTGTCGTTATCGGAATCTTGGTGTCGGTTGCCCTGCACGAGGTGGGGCATATGCTCCCCGCGAAGAAGTTCGAGGGTGCTGGTCCCCGATTACGCGGTGGGTTTTGGACCTGCGCTGTGGAAGAAGAAGATAGGCGACACGACGCACGCGCTGCGAGCGATTCTGCTCGGCGGTTACGTCAAGATCGTC